>Ga0265293_10001624_pt1 | contig 48265 bp, 43 predicted proteins | sample Munlanlewell138R_FD_192505 | JGI IMG/M metagenome (GOLD analysis project Ga0265293, IMG submission 192505) | Leachate microbial communities from a municipal landfill in Southern Ontario, Canada - Leachate well 138R | ecosystem: Engineered > Solid waste > Landfill > Unclassified | place: Canada... | reverse complement strand
AAGTTAACATTACCTTCCATGTATAGAACATACCTTCATTAATAAGTCTAGCTAACTTATGATTCTTGTTCATATTGCTAGGCTTAAGGTTCTCTATAACTATAGTTTGATAGTTACTTATATAATACTTACTAAGGTCATGTAAGAACTCTCTACGTATATGAGCTAATTTCTCATATATCTGTTTGATTTTGAATTTAAGGGTTTTATACTTTTTAGAGAGCTTCCATCCTTTATTACGATGTTTCTTCTTGCCTAGGATGGATTGTAAGTACTTTAACTTCTTGTATAGCTTAGCATAGTGCTTATAGCAATCTTGATCTTGTATTCTAAACTGATCATTGTTACTATCTGATGCAAAAGCTTTTATACCCCAGTCTATACCTACTTCTTTAGAGAGTTTAGGTAACATAAAAGTATCATCTTCTATTCTTATAGTAATAGACAAGTACCATCCATAGCTAGATTCTGAGATAGTTACTCTGTGTATAATATGGTTACTTATATCAAAGGGTAATTTAGCTAAATCTAACTTAATGGTACCTGTCTTAACTATCGATAGCATGTTATCTTCTAATTTAAAGTTACTATCGTTCTTACGATTAATAGTAAAACTTAATTTACTTTTATACTTATTTTTAAACTTAGGATAACCTTTCTTAACTGTCTTAAAAGCTCTTACTAGGTTATCACTCTCCATATCTGTAATTTGACTAGGAGTGGATTTAAGAACCTCTTGAAAGTCCTTAGGATAGATTACCTCTGTCTTAGAGTCATATACAGATTTAGACTTAACTAACTTCCTAAACTCATCTCTAGCCTCTTTAGGTTTAACCTTATTCTTTATGCAATAAGCTAAAAGCCAATTATACGTAAATCTAGCTATGTTAGAATTAAGGTTTAGAGAGGCTAGTAAGGTTTTATTAGGATGCCTTATCTTAGCTTTGATTACATAATTCATAATAGTTCCTTAATCTTATTAGAGTTCTTCCTTAGTCCATATAATCTAGAACTAAATACATGTATAATAGTCATAAGGTCATCTACTAACTCCTCTTGAGGACTAGTCGTCTTATTGTTTATGACTAAGATCTCAGTACCAAAACTTTTAAAAAGATTCTTTAACAAGTCAAAAGCAAATCTAGCTAGACGATCCTGATAGGAAATAATAATTAAAGAAACTTCTCCATTTATTACTAACTCTAATAATTTATTAAAGTTTTTTCTATTAAAGTTCATACCTGATCCTATATCAGATAGGTGTTCTTTAATAATATATCCATTACTTGTAGCAAAGGCCTCCAACAGTTCTTTTTGACTTTCTAATTCTTTACTTTGCTTATGTGATGAAACTCTAGAATAAAGATATACGCCTTTGTTCTTAGCTTCACCTACATATACACCATTAAACTTTAACAATTCATCTTCTTCAATGAAAACTCTATTACCTTCTTTAATAGATTTAATAGTGTTATTATTGATCATTCGATTAAGAGACCTACGAGAGATTCCTAAAATCTCACAAGCGTCCTTAGCTTTATAACGTTTTTTCATTTTTAGACTCCTTAGGACTAAATTTTATTAATTTAATGTTCGTCCGAAATTGTCTAAAAAAGTGAATTCATGAAAGTACTCCTATATTTTTTGAAATTCATTTTATTAAATTGTTAAGTTTGCATATTTAAATTGAAAAAAGAATTAATTTCATAAAAAGAAGTTCTGAATTTAATATGAACGCTTGTGTGAAACACACGCCTTTTGAAAAAAGAAGCGAAGCTCTCTTTTTTCAAAGGTAAGCTATTGGGAGATCCTTATACCGAGAGGGACATCACTTCATCAACATCAAAAAAAAATAAACTGAATTAATACAAAAATATAACTTGGGTAATCTTAAAATGAATTAATCTCTGTATTAAACATAACTCATGGCAAACTTATAAAGAACTTCATCCGTTTAAACGTTTAAAAAATATTAATCATAAAACTCTATCCAATACATCTGGAATTTTAAACGAAAAAAAAGTTTTGAAAAATAAAATAAGAACACTCGCGCGCTTAGGGTAATTAATTTTAATTTAAAATAATTATTAAATTTATAATATATTAATTTTATTAAATTATTTAATAATTATTAATATTAATTTATTTAATAATAATATTAATAATTATTAATAATAATAATTTATTTATAATAATTAATATTAATAATAATAATTAATTTTAATTTAATAATTATTAATATTATTAAATTTTTTTTTTATTTATTAATATTTTTATTAATTTTTTTTTTAAAAAATTATTATTATTAATATTAATTTTTTTTTTTTATTTATTAATATTAATTTTTTTTAAATTTTTTTTATTTATTAATATTAATTTTATTAAAAATTTTTATTAGTTTTAATATTATTTTTTTTTTAAATTTTTTTTGAAAATATTATTAATTTAATTAATTCTTTTTTTTTTAAATCTTTTTATTAAAATATTTACTCTCTTCTTCCCTCGTTAGGGTTAATATCTAGAAATAATATGACTAATTGCAAAACTCCAGTTTTTTGAAAACCGTTTTTGGTTTCCAATTTGATGACTATGGATAAACTTCTTTGTTAACTGGATGAAATTGGACAGTTATAAGAAGTTTTTAAGCAGAGTTAAGAAATAAAAATAACTACATTGGAGGATATACATAGACATGGAAAGAAACTTGAATCAACAAACAACCTTATCGGTTGACTTGGCTAATATTGACAACATCATAAAGATGAATAAGATCGAAGAGATAACAGACCCTATCTTCGTTAACATGAATAAGCTCCCTACAGTTAATGGGTTGTTCTCATATAGGATATTTGGGTTACCAGGTAGTATGCAACGCAAGACTAATTGGGGATATATAGATCTTAAGGGGCGTTACCTACATCCTTTGATGCACAATATAATTGGGTCAGTACAACGTAACTTATTAGAATGTATAAACGGACAAAAGAAATTTTCCGTATCACCTAAAGGACATTTAGAACCTGATGAAAATGGGGGGACAGGTGTAAGATTTTTATATGATGTTTGGGGTAAATTTAAATTTAAGGTAATTGCTGATGCTGATGGAGAGGAAACTAATCTTAGGAAAGAACGTGTAGGACTCTTAAATAAACTTACAAGAGATGAGATCTTTGTTGATAAATGGTTAGTAATTCCACCTTTCTATAGAGATTTAAACTGGAATAAACTGAGTCAAGGTGTACTTAGTAAAGATGATGAATCTAACGACTTATATAGTAAACTTATTAATCTAGCTATGAGTAATGAAAAGGAAACCATGAGTTTCTTAGACCATTATTCAGTAACTCGTGATAATGCTATCCAGAATACTTTAAATGCTTTATTCGAGTTATTCTCAGATAAATTATATAAGAAAGATGGTATGATCAAAAAGAATCTCTTAGGTAAAGTAGTGGATTTCAGTACACGTTCTGTGATTTCTGCTAATCGTTATAATGAACCTAATTACAAACATATGAAAGTTGACGTAGAACATATGGGAATTCCAATAGCTCAAGCAGTATCTCTATATCAACCTTTTATTGTTAAAGAACTCTATAGTTTTTTCTTAACTCATTTATCAACCTATCAAGATTTTAAAATAGGTGGTAAGAAGGTTCAACAAGACCCCATTGAACCTCCTATGTACCAAAACATATTTGGGATTCTAGGAGAACCAAGTAAATCAACAATTAAAACTAATCGAATAAAAATTCATAAGGATGCTTATAGAGAATTCTTACCAGAGAAGCTTAAAAAGATCCTAGATAGGTTCATTAAGGATCCTAAATTTAGAAATGAACCAATTACAATATTAGATGAAGATCGTAATCAAGTAGTGTTACCCCTATATAAAACATTTTTCCCAGATAGAGACTTTACTTGGTTAGATTTAATATATATCACTTTGGACTCTATAATACATGGTAAAGTTGTATTGGTATCTCGTTATCCTATGGATACCTTTCAAAACATGGTACCATCTAAAATATCTATATTAACTACTGCTAAGACTGAACGCCGTGAATTTATTGGGAAAGTATTTGAGCATTATCCTGTAATTTATCCAAAATCTAAGAATAAGTTTGTGGAGTATATAGACACTATACGTCTTTCAAATGTATATTTGGCTCGTATGGGTGCAGACTTTGACGGCGACACGGTGGTAGTACGTCCTTTATTCACAGAAGAGGCTAATGAAGAAGGTAGAGCTTTAATACGTAGTAAGAAAAATTTATTGAGCCCTAATGGAAGTCAATTATTAGTTGTAGAAAAAGAAGCCGCTTTAGCAATTTTCCATCTTACAAGATAACTTATAACGCTATATTATCATCTTGAAATAAGAAAATTTGAAAGGCGGTTTGTGATGTATCGGTCATTTAATGTAAATAAGGATGAGTTAAAGAACTTAATCTTTAACTCGGAAATGTCCATAGTTACCCAATTTGATAAAGTAACTAAAGAAGTAAATTTCTTCTTCTTCATTGAAGGTTATTTGTTTCTACATGCTAATGAGGAACAAATATTCGCAGCTGAATTACCAAATCCAGAATTTGAGTTAAGTTGTGAGTTTGATTCAACGTTCTATAGGACAGTCGAAGGTATGTTAAAATTAGAAAAAATGGATAATATCGAAGTCATACACGGTAGCGTAACAGATGTATATAGAGTAGTGAGCACTAAAAGTGATTTTCCATCATTACATTTCTTACTATATGATGTACGTTTTGATAATGGTACAGAGTTGTATAAGTTTTTTAATGTCAAAAAACACTAAACTAACTTATAAAAAATAAAAGAAAGTAGCGTTCGTATGAAAATTTTAAAAGCAAAGTTTAAAAATATGATTGGTATCGAAGAAGGTCTAGGTATGGACGAGTTAAACCTAGACTTTACCAATCAAAAAAATAAAATTATAATGATAAAGGGTGCTAATGGTAGTGGTAAGAGTACTATCATCTCACTATTACACCCTTTATTAGAAACCTTCGATAAACGATTAGGATATCCAAATATAAAGGATAAGGTAGGGGAAAAAGAACTCTTGATAGAACATAATGATAGTCTGTATAACTGTCGGATTATCTATGACCCACGAAAGACTAAATGTTTTTTTACTAAGGATGGAGATGAGTTAAACCCGAATGGGAATGTAACATCTTATATAGAACTTGTAAAGGAACACTTAGGATTAGAGCGAGAGTTCTTTAAAACTGCTAAACTCGGGAGCAATGTAGTAAATTTCATTGATCTTCCTAGAGCTAAGCGTAAAGAATACATTAACCAGTTTATACCCAACATAGATGAATATTTAGAAGCTGGTAGTGTTGTGAATAAAAAATTTTTATCTCTTCAGGATAATATCGGGTATCTTGGAAAGCAATTAAATAAATATCCTGAAGAAAATGTATTAGAAGAACGAGTTAGATTAGCTGAGATTCCCATCGATGAAAAACAAAAGATACTATCTAAATATAACCTGGAATATATGAAGGTTAAAGATGAGCTGGAAACAGTGAAATCTGAAATTGAAGAGAAATACTCTGTAGAGTTCATTGAAGATATGAAGACTCTTCAAAATGAATATACTATTCTTAATGAACAATTTATCACTCATCCAGATTTTAAATACATTGAAGAAAAGATTCCAGATCCGAAGAAAAGAAATGAAGAGTACCAAATTGAGTTAACTGAGTTATCTGTAAACTTAAAAAATCTCAATAAAGAAATTTTAACAGCTTCAGGAGATCGTTCTAAGTATAGTAAAGAACTTAAAGAAACAGAGACACTCATTTCACAAGTTAATATCAAAAGTATTGATAGTTTAAAAGATTTCAAAGTGGAGAATGAAGAACATTTAGAAACCTTGAAAACTAAACATGATAGTATAACATTCAAAGATTATGAGAAATTTTCTAATGTCGATATTAAAGAGATAAGGAGTAGTGCTGGGTTACAACAACGTTTAATATCATCTGCTATTGAACTTAAAAATTACTATGATGATGATAAGCGTAAAGAAGTCCTTAGTAAGTATCCTAATGTTTCATTCGTAAAGAATGTTTTAAAGAAACAACAAGAAGTCTTAAACACTCTGAAGGAAAAAGAGAAGACTATTAGGAAACAATTAGCTACTCTAGAAAGTAATTTACCTATGATGGAAATTCTAGAACAGCGTCCTAAAGAATGTTATATAGACGACTGTCCTTTTATCAAGAATGCTTTGATACATAAGAATGTCGAGAAAGATATGGCTGCTAAGGATAAAGAACTTCAGCAGATTGTAGAAAAAGTAAAACTTGAGGAAACCATCTTAGAAGATTTACAAACTATACCAAATTTCTTAAATGCGTTTAATAACTTTACAAGTTCAATACTTGAGAATAATCTTATTAAACTCTTTACAGGTATAAATAACATAACAAATGTTCGTAAATGTTTAAATGAATCCAATCTAGAAATCTCGAAGTTGTTTGATATCATGGGCTCTGAGTTAAAAAATAAACTAGAGTATAAAGCTCTTATCGATGAATTGGAAACTAAGATAAAGAGTAATGATGCTCAAATAGCCCTTTTAGAAAAAGAAAAGGCTATCATTGATATACATCAGAAGAAATATGATAATCTTAAAGACGAAATAAAATCCTTAGATGAGAAGATAAATACCCTAACAACCGATAGGGATCATCTAGAGACTAAAATTTCTACTTTGAAGAGTAAAATTGAAACCATAATAACCTATCTAGAGAAACTTGCAGAACGTGACGCATTGGCAACTGAAGTTAAGCTTAATGAAGAGAAATTTGCTACTTATCAATTCTTATTAGAGAAGCAAGAAACTTTAACTTCTACATTAACTCCTCTAGAAAATTCGATAAACAAATGTAAAACCGAGCTTAAGAAACTCGATGATACAAAAATTGCTATACAAACTGATTTGATAAATCGTAGAAACTTTACAAAACTCTTAGAAGAAGTTTCTGAAAAATATGATTTCTATAAGATCGTTAAAGAAGCTTTAGATGTCAAGGTTGGTATACCTTTAATCTTTAGTAAGAACTTTTTAGAAATCATAGAAGAAGAAACTAATCATCTTCTGAATATAGCTTATAAAGGCGATTTTCAAATTCATTTTGTAGTTACTGAAAAAGAATTCTTAATTAATGTTGATAAACAAGGTAGAATCTGTGAAGACATTTCAGATGTTTCACAGGGTCAAGAATCTTTAACTAAGATAGCATTATCCTTATCTATAAATAAGATGGGCATCGACCAGTATAACATAGTCTATTTGGATGAATTAGACGCATTCTTAGATGAAGATAACCGTGCTCTCTTTATAGAGATTTTGGAAACACAGTTAGAAGAATTAGACTGTGAACAGTGCTTTGTAATATCACATAATGATGTATTCGACGCATCTCCTATTGATCTAATCTTATTAAGAGGTGCTGAAAATTTTGTAACTAATAGCAATCAAAATATAATTTTTTCATGTAAAGGTATGTAGCAATACATATTCCTTCCTCCAGAGGGGGTACGTCAACCACCCCCTCCCCTCCTTAACATTTTATTAAAATAAATGATTAAAAGGAAGAACTTATGTGTGAAAGAGTGACATTACGGTTTGCTTCAAAAGGACGGCAGAAAAAAGTGTTGATATCAGATGATATTAAACTTGAATTATTTTCAAGTAAAGTATTTGTGTTAGATATGAACGAAGTTGTAGTTAACGAACTTAAGGAACCTGAAGTTCCTTCTAAAGTTTCTTTTTTTAATAGATTATTTGGAAAACAAAATAGGAAATCTGAAGAAATTCCAATTTACCTATTTCAGAAAAATCAATTTGAACAGTTCGTGTTAGATGAATCTGATTGCACCACCTTAGAAAATACTATACTTACCATTAAAAAGTATTCAGATGAAGATATTTTATCCCCTAGATTTATTAAACGTATCCAATCTTTTTTAGCAAGAGTACGATCTTGTGATAACATTAATAGAAAAGTCTATATAGTTTCCAAGAATGACTCTATAAAACCTTTTATAGTTTTAAAGAAAACTGTTATTGACCTTTAAATTTTTTTGTAGCATAGTGAGATTATCTTACTATGCTACTTTTTTTATCTGATTTATAAAATCATATTATTTTTTAGTAAAAAGTTACAAGACTTTTTACTAAATTTAAAGTTTAAAATGAGAAAAACTATGTATTAATAGAAAAGTATAGAATTAGAAATTTTCACAAAAATTTCTATAAATCATGGCGAACAAGAAAGGAAAGCGTATGGCGGAGTACACAAGTAAATCACTAAAAACTCTAAATTTCCCTGATTCCATTAGAAAACGACCTACTATGTATATTGGTCAATTAGAAATGGAAGGGGTATATCACTTGATTAGGGAAGCGATAGATAATTCTATCGATGAGTTTACAGTTGGATATGGGAAAGAAATTGTATGTTGGTTTTCTAATGAACAGAATACTATCATCATACAAGATTATGGACGAGGTATACCATATGATGATGAAAAGAAGTTTTATTCAGTTTTCAATGAAGTTCATTCTGGAGGGAAATTCGATAGTAAATCATATACGAATTCTTCTGGTTTGAATGGGGTAGGGTTGAGCTGTATAAATGCGTTATCATATGTGTTGGATGTTAGTGTTACAAGGAATCGTAAAACAATGGGATGTCAGTTTAATAAGGGGTTACTTAAAGAAAAATTTAAATTAAGAAATTCTAAGGAAGATTTTAAATCAGGTACTAATCTTACGTTCCAACCTGATTTAGAAGTATTTATGTTGGATAAGTTAGCTGTGGATGTTGATGTGTTAAAGGAATATTTTGAACAACTATCTTTCCTAAACAAAGGTTTGGAATTCACCCTAATTGATGCTGATATGGATAAGGAGTATATCTACAAGTCTAAACGAGGAGTTTTAGATTATCTAGATAAGTTAACAAAGAAAAAAGAAATTTTAAAGAATCATGTATCTCTAAATTTTTCAAATGATGATATGGATGTAAATTTAGTATTTAATTATACGAATTTTGATGACGAACAAATTTACGCTTTCTGTAATAGTATATGGAATAAAGAAGGCGGTACCCATGTTACAGGCTTTAAATTAGGTTTAATCTTTGCTCTTAAAAAATTTATAGAGCTAAATAACTTAATACCAAAACGATCTAATCTTACCATTGATGATATAAGTGGATCAGACGCTAGAGATGGATTAGTGGCTATTATAGACTTAAAACATAATGCCCCACTTTTCTCCTCGCAGACTAAACATCAAGTAACTAACAAAGATGTTCGTAGCTTTGTTCAAACTTCAATGAACGAACAATTTTTAGATTGGTTGAATAATAATCCTACATGGGGGAAATTGTTAGCTGAAAAAATTATCAATAATGCTATGGCTAAAAAAGAGATTAAAGTCATTAAAGAACGCAGAAAATCTCGCTCAGCTCTATTAAGCAATAAACTATCTGATTGTATTAAACATGGTCTTGAATCAGAGTTATGGGTTTGCGAGGGGTTATCTGCTGGAGGTTCAGCTACTTCATGTAGGAATCGAGATCGTCAAGCTGTTTATGCTCTACGTGGAAAACCTTTGAACTCTCATAGTATTACAACACAACGTCTATTAGCTAATAAAGAATTATCGGAGTTAATAGATGTCATTGGGGCTGATTATGGGGAATCCTTAGTAGAGGAAGATATCCGTTATGGTAAAATAATCATACTAGCTGACGCAGATATCGACGGGTTACATATAGTATGTTTACTATTGACATTTTTTCATAAATACTTCCATAAACTTATTGAAGGCGGTAACATTTTTGTAGCTCAACCACCCTTATATTCCATTAAGGAGGGAAATACCCGTCATTACTTTTTCACAGATCAAGAGAAGGATAATTTCGTAAAGAAGAAAAAGAATTTTAACTTAACTAGGTTTAAAGGTCTTGGGGAGATGAATCCTGAACAACTTTGGGAAACTACTATGAACCCTAAGACAAGAACTCTTATTCAGGTTACAGATTCTTATATAGAAGAAACTACAGAACAATTTGAAATCTTAATGGGGAATAGTGCTGAAAAGCGTAAGATTTTTATAGCTGATAATATAGAATTAGCTGACAACATAGATACTATATAGGAGAAATGATGATAAAGATATTTAGAGAGTATAATAATATTCTAGGAGAAATTGGGTATAACTCAGAAATCCTAGATGATCTTTATAGAACTAAAGATCGCTTGGAGAAGGATATACTATATATCAACAAAGAAAAAATAGATAAGATTCTATCAAATGTTATGGTAATCCTAAATGAAGCTTTACCAGAAGAACAAGCTAGAAATAAAATTCTTCCAAAACGCTGTTTTTTGGAAAGTGTACGTTACTTAGATAGAATTGATAAGATGCAATTTAAATACATCTTGACTTATCAATTTGGCATATTGAAAGATTTAGTTAGAGTCATGGTACTAATAAACGTCGATAGAGATGAAAAAATTTCTATTAACGGATTTGAGCTTACAAAGTCCATTAATAGTTCCATTAGAAAAGTAGAAAATGAAATTATGGTCCTAAAGAAGAAAATCAAGATCGAGAAGAATATCTTTAAGAGGATTAAACTTTTCTTTAGACCAAACTTAGAGCAATTAGAATACACAAATGATTTATGCTTTCTCCAAGAATACTTAGAGAGATTCTTAGAGAATAAAAAACGTGATGAAGAATATGGTGACATATTATGAATGAGAAGATAGAATTAAAAGAACTTAAAGATGTTTTATCACAGAACTATATTAATTATGCGACATCGATACTCCTTAATAGAACTCTACCTGATCTCACTGATGGTTTTAAACCTATACATCGTCGTATACTTTTTGGTATGTTGAAAGAAAAAGCTACGACCTTTACTAAAGTTGCTAAATTAGCTGGATATATTATGGGTAATCTACACCCACATGGTGAGAGTATTAGTTCTTCAATAGTCCGCATGGGGCAAGACTTCTCACTTAATATACCTCTTATAGAGAAAGCAGGAAACTGGGGAGCTATTAATGGGTCTCCAGCTGCTGCAGCTCGTTATATAGAAGGTAAATTACATAAGATTACTGAAGATCATATCTTAGCCGATTTATATAAGGATGCTGTAGATTGGGTTCCAAATTACTTAGCTACTGAAGATGAACCAGTAACCCTACCAGTGAAATTTAATCAACTTTTAGTAAATGGGGCATTTGGTATAGCTACAGGATTTGCCACTAATATACCTCCACATAATCTAAAAGAAGTATGTGAAGGTACTATCTTTGCTATCGAAGAACTTTTAAAAGGTAATGGAGAGAAGCTAACTACTGAGAAGTTATTAAAATATATTAAGGGTCCAGACTTTCCTACAGGTGGTGTTTTGAAATGTAATAACCTTGCAGAATTATATACCACTGGTAAAGGATCCTATGTATTACAAGCTAAAATCGACGTAGTTTCAAAAAATGAATTAAATATCACAGAGATTCCATATATGTCAAATACTTCAAATTTAGTAGATAGTATTAATGATGCGGTTGAAATTATACCAGGTATATCAAGAATTATAGATAGTACTACTATAACCCCAAGTATTCTTATAAAGTTAAAATCAGGGAATGATCCTGAGATCATTAAGGAACTCTTGTATCGTAACACTACATGTTCAGTGTCTCGACCATTCTCTTTAATAGGTACCCTGGATAATTCCTTCTATATGTTTAGTCTCTTAGATTCAGTCTTAACTTTCATAAACTATAGATTAGAGACCTTAAAGAGAATTTACACTTTTAGTTTGGATAAGATCAATGATGAAATACATAAACTTGAAGGTATCATTATAGCTCTTTTGAACATTGATGAAGTTATAAAGATTATTAGAGGCTCTAATGATGAACAAGAAGCTCGTAAGAAACTTATTAACAAATTCAAGTTATCAGATATCCAAACCCAATACATCTTAGATATACGTTTAGCTAGATTGACTAAAATGGAAAAACATGCTATTGAAACTAAAATCGAAGCTTTGGAAACTGAAAAAGCAAGGTTCATAACTTTATTATCAGATGATGGTAACATTTATAAAGAGATTATAGATGAACAAAAGACTATCATTAAATTATATGGAGCTCCTAGAAAAACTCAAATTCTTGAAGGAGCTTCTACCTTAGAAACCCCGATGACTAAAATTGTAGATAATGAGCAATACTACTTGATCTTGACAAAAAAGAATTTCATTAAGAAAGTTCCAGCTAGAGAACTTGAAGGATATACACAACGTCGTGGGGGAGTCGGTAAAACTTTCAGATTAAGAGATGATGATAGTATTATAAATTTCCGAAGCTGTAATAATCATGATTACTTATTCATATTTACTAAGGATGGTATGGTATATCGAATAAATGCTTGGGAACTCACTGAAGATAAGTTTGATACTGGATCTGGAAAACCCTTGTCATCGATTGTAAATATCCAAGATAACCAGTTAATAGCTGATGTGGTTTCAATTCCTATGGAAGTCTTCGAAAATTCACAAGACGCATCATTCTTATTCATTACTAGAGATAATAAATTTAAACGTGTTCTATTTAAGGAATTCTCTAGAATGAAAAATGTAGGAATCATTGCTACTCGTTTGAATAATGATGATACTCTAATTAGAGTGGAAACTAGTTATAACGATAATGATACTCTGATGTTAATCAGTGATAACCATCGCTATGTAAAGATACCTCTGAAAGATATCCGACCAATTTTACGACCTACATATGGACGTTTAGCATTCTTAGTAAAAGAACGAGATGAGATAAAGTTAGCTGATGCAATAGTGATACCCGCTACTGTCACCGATGAAGATTATCTATTAATTGTAACTGGTAGTGGGAAATCTAAACTTTCTTTAGTTAACACGTTTCCTGACTGGGCTGGAGCATCAATAGTTATGAATAAAGCTAAAGATAAAGAAGCTTTTGCAGGTTCCTTAGATTTCATACCTAAGACACTTTTAGATGACCCAGAATCTGAAGTTATGATTGTTACTAAATTTGGAAAATTTATTAAGATTAAATTAAGTGAATTCAAGATTATGTCTAGGAGTTCAATTGGAGTTAATACGATAAAAATTAATGATGACGAGATTATAGCTGTCATCTAGAAAGTGAGTAAAAATGAAGAATGTAAAAATATCTAAGATATTTAACAAGAAAATGACTGACTTCTCTATAGAAAAATTAAAGAACTCATTAGAAAATGAAACAACTATTCATGTGCCAATTGGAAATTTTGAAAACCAAGATGATAGAGTTGCATTATTAAAAACTTATCCAGGTCACTTGAATTATCATCTTATTCAAAATGCTAGAAACTTTTCTAATGGAAATGAAAGTATATATGAAATCAATACAAGTGCTGTTAAGCTCACAATCCCTAAGGTAGGTTTCAAAGATGAACCGCATAAATATGATATTCATATCCTTGCGGCACAGAATTTCATGAGAGACATCTTAAGTGAAGCATACGAAGAAATTTTAAATAGAAATCCTCTATGGGATCTAGAATTAGCGGTAGATTTATTAATATTTCATATGATTCGAAACTACTCTTTGTTCGATAAGGATTTCTTAAGATTTTTAAATTCTGCTGTACCTGATAAAATACTTTCCTTAAGAGGGGAATTTAAATACATAGACAATATAGTTAAATATAAAATTTTAGATGGAGAATCTAATTTAGAAAATTGGTTTGACCTACAAAGTCATTATGTAAATCATAACGATGCAAAAGTTAGAGGAGGATATTTAAGATTAGAACTATATTCTAAGTACATCCCATTAGATGGTTCAAGGTTTATCTTTTATCCCAAATTTATGTTAGAGAACTTAATATTTAAAGATGGTGAAATTGGACTTATGAAATATGATAAGGCAGCTCGTAGAAAAATTTTTACCCCTATTACTTTAGATGATGACGGGTTCTTCGAATACTATCACTTTACACCACCAGATTGTACCGACATAGAAATTCAAAGACAGTTATTGGAGTGGTTCGAAGTTATGAAAACTAGAGAGTATTTTGAATTCTTTAAGAGTGGTGAATTGAAAAACCGTTTAAGACAAATAAACGGTGTAGTAGATTATATAATCACAGAAATCTTTCAGAATCAAGATAAATACAGTAATAAGTTTCTAGAACAAATAGTGCACTATTTTCCATTGAAAATTTTATCCCTAATCATGAAAGATAAGTTCATGATTAGTGGAAAACTTTTAAATTAAATTTAACGCCCATAGAGACTTTATATCTCTATGGGCATTTTTTTTAATAGTCATTAAGGTAGCGGGTCTTCAGTAGGGTCTTCTTCAGTAGGTGGTAATTCAGTATTCTCTTCAGGATCTTCATCAGTAGGAAAATCATCGGCAACTACAAAATCCAAACTACTTTGGGCTAAACCAAGTATAGTTTCTCTCTCATCTTCATCAATATTTAAACGTATCATGCTAATTTCATCATATGGTATATAAATTACATCCAAGACATATTTATTAGTTAAAAAGCTACTAACTCCATGATAAGAATCTAAAGGTTGTGAAGAGACACGTTTATCAAGTACAGTTAAAAGTTCATTCGTGTCGTCAAAATAAAATAGTAGTCTATCTGAGTAAAAACTAATTCCCTCATCTAATACTATTTGTATAATTTTTTTTGCTTTGGAAAAATCGTTTCCAAGTATTTCATGTATTTGATCTTTAGTCATAAAGGGCTCCTCTTATATATAAATATTTTAATTATAAAAATGTTATGAACAAAATTTTAATAAAGAATATTAGGCGGTACTAATGAGCAAAATAATTTTTAACCAGTTATACCCGAAGGTAAAAGCCGAAATTTCAAAGAAACAGAATACAGATATTTTAATTAATCATATTAAATCTTTTATAGATAGGAACTCTGAATTTTTATTTGCTACAGGTCCGTTTGAAAGATTATTTGTTAATCGTGATGATTATCTGCTATATTTTAATACCTTGAATGTAACTGAAGAAGAAATAGGATCTATAATTGATAATATAACATTTATTAAAAAGGAATGGAAAGCCTTAAATAACCCTTTTGCATTTCTCATGTTGTGTGTTTTAAAATATTTTAAAACTGAAAGTAAAGATACACAGCGTAATGTAATCTTTAAACAATTTCTTACTATGTTGGCATTACACTATTATGCTATATTACATGTTCGCTTTTTTAAATTTGTACAAAGAGAAACAATGGAATATACTATAAATGAGCTTTCTAATAGAAATGATCTTAAGATTTATAAAAATGTATTTAATGCAATTGTGAAGAAGGTTGAGAGTTTTGATAGAACTTATCATCATCTATTAAAGTCTGATGATGATAAGAAACTTACCGATTATATCATTAACTTAAATACTAGAATTTCACAATGGTTGAAAGGTATATTGACTGAATATATAAAAAATAAAGATTCGGGAAAATACTTTAATACGGATTCTGAGAGTAATAATCCTGAAGAGTATCGAGAAACTACTAATATGAGTTTAGATATTATGAGGATAACAGAAAAAGTTACTTTAGCTTTCTTCACTAATCCAGTCAACTTACATATTTGTGAGATGGTAGGAAAGATGAATGGAGTGGCTAGTTATTCTTTACATGATACATTAAATAGTATAAAGAAGAACACTGATAAGAGAGTTCAAGAAATGGTATTATTAATCTTAACGGTATTTTTAGTGGATGAAGATAGACAAGAACGTGAAATCCTAAGTAAAAGATTTATAAATACTTCATTGTTACTATATAATAAATCTAATACTACTAATGAATCAGTTTTACGTATTAAGGTAATCTTAGATGAATGGTTAACAGAATTTAATGAAAATTATACTCGTACTGAAAGGGTGGCGACTAAAGTAAATTTTAGAAAAGCTCTTTTCTTGTATTTTGTATTCATTATACAATATTTTTATCGTAATTAAGGTGGTAATCGGATGAGAGATGATATAGAAGAATTAAAAAGCAAGTATCCTAATGGTATACAAATAGGAGAATATTGGAATGCTATAGAATGGCGTGATGATAGTGTTTATAGACGACGTCTAGATGTTTTAGTAGTGAATAAAGATGGTAGAGTGTTTTTAAAGAGAAATCCTGATAATGGTGCTTATGTAAATCCATTAAAGAATTATCGAATTCCAGGTGGTAGTTTTGAAAGAAATAAGACTATGGAAGAAGTGGCGTATAATGTGTGTCAAGAAACAGTAGGTTTACGTATTAAGAATATACAGAATACTGGGTTTTATTACATAACAGAATTCCCACCTGATAAGGATAAGATTTTAAAAGAACTTAAAGATGCTGGATTACCTGTTAAGGGTGGTATCACATATATATTAATTGCTGAATGTGACATGGAAGATGGTATGTATAATGATGGGGGTTGGTATACTTTTGAGTTTTGTAAAGAACATTTAATGGATGAGCATATTGAAGTTCTTAATGCTTATGTCTTTAAATATATTACTGAAAGTAAGGGTAACTTCTTTGAATATCGTGATGCTATTAAGCAAAAATTTAATTTTGATATCGGGTACTTTAAAAGAACTCTAGATGGTGGGTTAAATGATCGTAAAGGTCATAAAGACATACTTGATTTTGATTTGCAACAAATCTTATGGGGTATAGAAATTGAAGCTGAACATACTGATGAGGTTAATACAAGATTGGAGATTGCTCTTGATCATTTAGAAGAAGACCCGTACTACTATACAAAACTTCGTAAAATGGAAGGTTTAGATGAATCAACCATTAATGTTAAATTTACATATGGGATGCGAGCTACAGATTACTTAATTACAGATTTTGATGAATTCTTTAATAAATTTTTAAAAGACAAAATTGAATGGACGTATTTATATGTATATTTTACAGGTAGCTTTACAACTTTTGATAAAGCTATTAGAAGAGTTACAAATGATCCATTTAGCCATATAGGTATATGTTTTGACCGTAAATTAGATACTATGATTTCATTTAGTAGTGTTAGTAATGGGCTTCAATATGAAAACCCATTATTAACTTTTTCAAATAGGACTCGTTATGAGTTATATAAAGTTAAGGTTACTCGAAAACAAGTTAAGGATATCCTAAAGTTTGTAAAGATTGTGTCTAAAAATAATAGATATAATTATGAAGGTATATTAATATCTCATCTTCTTGGGTTTAAAACTACCTTATATAATAAAAGAAAAGGTAAATTCAAATTTACATGTTCGCAATTTACCTTTCATATCTTAAATAATATTTTAGAAATGGATTTTGTTGATGAACTAAATCCATACACAATATCTGCATATGATATTTTGAAATTTTCAAATAAAGCTGTCTTTAAATTTATGAGACAAGGAAATATGACAGAAGATTATTTAGCACTTTCATTGGGCATCGATGGACTACGTCAAAGAAATGGAATTATAAAAGAATTTGAAGAAATTGCAGTGAATGCTGTTATACAACAAAATTAAAAATAACGGATAAAGAAAATCATTTTCTTTATCCGTTTAAATTTATTTCAAGTTAGTTAAGAAGGTATCCACAGGAGATAAAAGATTCGTCTTTAATCCTGATCCTAAAAAATATACATCAATAGTATTAATAGTTTGCGAGCTTTCTAGACCTGAATCTAGTTTTTTCAAATATGTTTGTCCATAATTATGAATATCGTTAAGCATCTGATGTTTACCAATAAAATCATCACTTCTAGGACCAAGTAACTCAGCAGAAATGTTAGGAGTATCATAAACAATCAACCCATATGTTTCAACGTCAGTTACTCTTGCAACTTTACTATCACCTGTAGCTTGTCCAGTTTTCATATTACGCTTATCAATATCAAAGGTATATGAGTTCTTTTTTGAAAGTATCTGTTGAGCTTTCTTGATATAAAGATAACCAGTTAACACAGGAGTAGAAGTTCTTACAGGATTACCTTTATTTCCGTCATGACGATAATATATATATTCTTCGACTGGAACTTTTAATTTCTTTAAAGCATCTTTTACATCAGTTAGATTAGGTTCATTTCTATATGGCATACATTCTATAAAGAAATTTTTTTTAGGGTCATTTAAAAAGTCTGACATCCATCCATCAAATTCATTAAGAGACATTCGGTTGAACTTATCTCTATAATGATTACCATTAATCTTACTTTTATCTAAAGCATTTAAGACTTCATAAATGGTGTCTATAATTTTTTTCTTCTTTTCAGCCGTCATTGCCATATTAAGATCCCCATAAACGATTTAAGAACTTTTCAGCTTCATTCATAGCCTCTTTAATTATTGATGAACCACCTGAACGCCTAAAGGTCTTATTAAAAAATTCCCTAATATTATTTACAACTATTATTTCATCTTTAATAAGATTAACATTTTCTTGAAGCACGATTGGAGCTATGGAGAATCCTTCAAATGTATTATAAAAATTTTTATAACTTAGGTCATTCTTAAAGAATACTTTAAAAGTATTACTACTCTCATCAATAATTATATGATTACCAAAATTATCTTCAGAATAAGTATAATTTAACTGTTTAGAAGTTTCATTTGCTATTATAGGGAATAATTGAGATTTAAGTTTAGTTAAAATATGTTCTCGATTGATAATAGCTTTATAAAGATCTTCATTCTCTTTAACAGCTCCTATATAAAAATCAGTTTTCCCAGATAATCTTTCTATGGTTTCAAGTAAAATGATATTAGCTTTTTTATTTTCACTAATAATCATACAGTTAACATCTGTACGATTTTTACTGATTCTATTAAAAAATATATTATCTTTAACCTTATAACTTTCATTAACCATATCTTGTACATGATCCATGGTATTTATTTCTAAATGCTCTAATCTAAAGGATCTTAATAATAATTGATAATGTGTATAGTTATCAATACCAATAGTCTGTATAGAGATACTATCTGATATCTCTCGGAAATTAGGAGCCATAGAAAGAAAACGATTATAACTTCTGGTCAAAGTTTTAACATCAGGAGTTTTAGTTATAATGAACACCCCAGTTTGTTTTGCTACATTTTGTAGATTTCTTTCATCATCATCACTAACTGTTATCTGTTTCCCAGCTACTTTAATTTCTACAGTATTGGAACTCTGAAGATCAAATTTTTGCATATATTGATAATGGAGTTCTTCATTATTCATTTTAAATAGTTTTATAGCTGTTTCATCGGAACTAAATTTACCAATATCTGATAATTTATTCCATTGATCCCATAAATATTTTTGGCGTTCAGCAGAATTAGTAAAATAGACAATAAATCTAAATTCATTATTGCTGGTATTTTTGTCATTAACTGTATTATTATAATTTATAATCTGCTTCTGTATATCTTCAGATGTGGGATCAATACATTTAGCATCTGGATCTTCAGGTACCTCTTTCCTAAAAACTTGAAGAGGGTAAGTTAGATTTTCCTGTACATACTGTTTAGCTTGATTAAAATTTTCAAATAAAAGCTTACTCATCAATAGTCCTCATCATCATCATAATTACTATCACTAAAGTCATCAATATCGATAATGTCATCATCATCAACTACACTACTAGGATCAACTTTACTATCAAATTGAGTTTTATCAATTTTCTTTAAGTTTTCTTGTTCTTTTTCAGCACTAGTTTTAATCTTATCTTTTACAGTTTCTAAACCTTTAACTTTAAATTCTAATATCTTCAAGAAAATTTTACGTCTTCTCATTCTACCATCGACTCTGTTTCTAGCTTGTAAATCTCCACGTTCTCCAGCGTCTTTTAATAGTAATTCATCTTTACCTAAATCTTTTTTAGTTTTTTCTATAAGCCGTTTAATCTTATTAGTTAGCTTAGATCTTATATCTTCAGCTTTTAATTTAGCTTTATCCTTTCTTAGGTCTTTAGAGATTTTTTTCAAATCTTCTTCTTTTTTAGATTTTTCTCTATTATCTTCCATACTAAAGGCTCCTTTCATTATATATTTATTTATAAAATTGTTTCTAATGTAGCAAATTTATACCATTTTAACAAAATAAATTTAAATAAAATATAAATAATAATTAAAAATTTCAAATTTAAGAGTTTAAGAATACAGTAACAAAATTATAAATTTATTTTTTTATAAGATAAATCTATAAAGTAGATGGAAAGGCGGAGAATAATGGCTATTGATTTAATGAGTCAAATTAAAAAAGCAGTAGAAGATAACAACCTAGGAATTGTTTATGAGGCACCAATTGTACCAATTGGAATTGATGTACTAGATTATCGTAACGGATGTTGGGTGGATGGGAAAATTTCTATAGGATTCCCTATGGGTAAACCTATACAATTTATATCTAAACCAGGAGTAGCTAAAACTACCATTGCTATACAAGCAGCAACTTATATTTGTAGTCAAATTGAAGGGGCTAATTGTATACATTATGATTTTGAACGTTCAACAAAAAAACCACGTATCTTAACTTTATCAGGTTGGGACGATGAAACATTTGATGCAAAATATATGCACTTAACAAAACAAATTTCAACAGATTCAGTTTATGATTTTGTGAAAACTGTAAAAGAAATAAAATTAGGTAAAGCTACTGAGATAAAAAGTAAAAATCCTGGACAGTATGATGAAGCTCACGAATTACAGTATCATGTAGATAACCCATTTACAGGAGAGAAAATCTTAGCTCCTACTATATTACTGATAGATTCATTATCAACTATGATACCAAGACAAGTATTAATTGAAGATGAGATGTCAGGTAATATGACAGCAGCTTCTATAGCTCGTAGGAATGCAAGTTTCTTTAGAGAACTCTTAGGGGATTTTTTAGATGCCAGTATTACCCCAATAATCATTAATCATTTAACCCAAAAAATTTCTATAGACCCTAGACGTCCAGTATCAGCTGAAGTAAATTATTTAGCAGCAGATGAAGGTATTCCAGGTGGTAAAGTAGCTTTATATCTAACAGATTCCCTAATAAAATTAGTGGCTAGAAGAAAGTTATCCCCAGAAAAAGAATTTGGGGTCAAAGGTTATATAGTAGAAGCTATATTAGTAAAATCCCGTAGCAATACAGCTGGAGTTTCTTGTAATTTAGTTTTTGACCAACGTTTTGGTATAAATAATACTCTATCAAATTATCTCTTAATGAAGGATATGAAAGTAGTTAAGGGTGCTGGTAGAAGCTTTTATTTAGAAACTTTACCAAATAAGAAATTTGCTCAAAAAGATTTATTGAAGCTCTATAAAACAGATGAAGAATTTAAAATAGCATTTGACAATTTAGCTAAGGAATGTTTGATACAATTTGTTCCAGACCCTGCTAATGAGAAATATTTATCAAACTTTAAACATGGTGATGGTGAAGTTGAAATCGATGATATAGATGATAATGAGCTTGATGAAAAAGAAATAGCTCGTATTAAAAAATTCCCTATTGAAGAATTTGATATGGATGATGATGATGTATTAGTAGCATACTATGATAAGGATAATGGTATAGCTTATGATATTGAGACTTTTAAAATTTATGAATTAACATAGAAACTCTCCGACTCCTTACTACATGCCACCATGGGTCCCCTCCTATGGTGGCAATCGAACAGCTTCAATTCCCTAAATAACCTAAACTTTAACAACAATAATAATTAATTAAAAATTTACAAAGAAAGGAGGTAATATATGATGCTAGCAGCTAAAGTTCGCTTGAAGCCCTCTCCAGAACAAAGTGAACTACTGTATAAAACTGTCGGCTGTGCTAGATATGCTTATAATTGGGCTAAAGCTACCAGTGATAAATATTATCAGGATAATAAAGAAACCATATCTGAAGGCGTTCTTAGGAAGTTATTTACACAACATAAGAAAGAAGTATTATGGCTAAATGAGGTTCCTAGCCATGCTACAGCTCATGCTATTACAGACTATTGTAGTGCAAGATCAAATTTCTTTAAAGGATTGGCAAGAGCACCAAGATTTAAAAAGAAGCTTGAGTTTAGGGATTCTTTCTTTAATGATACGGCAAAGTTTGAAATTGAAGAAACTAGAGTTAGACTATCTGTAATAGGATGGATAGATCTTTGTGAATATGGTAGGTTACCTAATTATAAATATAAAACGTGGACTAAACCACCAGAAGTAATAGGCACTAAAATCTCTAACCCTAGAATAACATTTGATGGTGAGTACTGGTATGTTTCAGTAGCATTTGATGTAGAACAGCCAGATTTCGAATTAGTTGAAGGTAAACGTATAGGTATTGATCTTGGTCTTAAAGACTTTGCTATAACATGTAGTAAAGAAGATGATGATTATACCTATGTAAAGTACCCAAGTAAAAAAGAGGCATTTAAAAAATGGTCTAAGAAAAAGAAAAGACTAGACCGCAAGATTAGTAAAAAAAATAAAAATAAAGGAGAAACTAGAAAATCTAATAATTATATTAAACTCTTAAAAAGACGTAGACGATTATCTAGAAAAATGACAAACATACAAAAAGATTACATATTCCAGATAGTATCTACCCTGGTAAAATCCAAGCCAGAGATGATAATTATTGAAGATTTAAAAGTCAAGAATCTTATGAAGAATCGATACTTAGCAAAATGGGTAAGCTTTAACATGTTTTATGAATTTAAACGTGTACTTGCTTATAATTGTGAATTCTTTAAGATATCCTTGACGATTGCAGATACCTTTTATCCTAGTACACAAACTTGTAGTAGTTGTGGATATCGTAAAGAAGGTGATGATAAGTTGAAATTATCTGAAAGAACTTATACATGTCCATCATGTGGTATGAAAAAGGATAGAGACTTTAATGCTGCTGAAAATCTTTGTAATTATTATGCTGCTTAATATGAACAAGCACTGGCTGGACGTTACCCAGTATAAAGCCTGTGGAGTTTCAAAAAGTCATTAGCCTTATGGCGAAAACCATATGGTGAAGACAGAAGCAGTGAAGCAGGAAGTTAGATTGTGAAATCTAACGGGAGTTTAAATAAGTAATATTATTTGGATTTCTAGTAACGGCAATAAATTACAAAGAAAGCGAGTAAAAAAAATATGAAAATAATTTCTTGGAACGTTAATAGTTTAAGAAATGTCGTAAAAAAACAATACTTCATGAAATTTATGAAGGAACATTCCCCAGATATCCTGGGTTTACAAGAAACAAAATTACAGGAAGATCAAATCCCGCAAGAGATACATAACCTATCTGAAAGTTACAATATTTTCTTTGACCATGCTGAAAAACGAGGATATTCTGGAACTTCTATATTCTCTACTATAGAACCTATAGAGGTTACTAATAAAATTGGAAATCCAGAATTTGAAACTGAAGGTAGAATTACTTGTGCTGAATATGATAAGTTTTTCTTTATAAACATGTATTTCCCATATGGGCGTGATAAAGATAATCGTCTAGATTTCAAATTAAGATTCTATGATCAAACTCTTATATTCATGAATAAACTTCGTGAAGAAACTGGTAAACATATTATATTAGCTGGTGATATAAATACTGCTCATTATGATATTGATATTACTAGCCCTAGAGTTAATGAAAAATATTCAGGATTTTTACCAATTGAACGAGAATGGTTAGATAAATTAGTAGCCACAGGATATGTAGACACTTTTAGAGAATTCAATAAAGAGCCTTATCAGTATTCATGGTGGTCATTTAGAAATGATTCTAGAAACCGAAATGCTGGTTGGAGAATTGATTACGTATTCGTAAATGAAGAACTTTTACCGTATGTTAAAGATGCTTTTATCTTACAAAATGTATATGGGTCAGACCATTGTCCCGTTGGCATTGAATTGGATATCGATAAATTAAAATGAGATTTTAAACTCATATTAGTTAATTGAAGAAAAGTAGAAAGGAGCAGTGTATTATGAAGAAGAATTTCGATAATATACGAGATGAACTAGCATATTATACTTTAGATAAGAGTATAACATGGACATTTAATGAAAAGACTGACAAATTTGAATGTGAGTACGAGGGTAGGAAATTTGAATGCAGTGTACGTGATAAGACATTAATGGAAATAGCAAGAGTAGAACTTGGAGAAATTCCAAAATCTATCTGGGATACTTTATATAATGAATTCTATTATATAATAAAGTAGGCTCTGCTATGAAAAGTACAAAAAAATCACATAGTTTCTTATCAACAGAGCTATTAGTACCTGGTGCTAATATGATAGATCCCGCTAGATTAAATTTATTCAATAATCATTTAGTACAATCTGTAGTCTTAGCTGAAACAGAACCACCTAGAGTATTTACTAATTTTGAAAATCAAGTTGGTAAAGTTTCATCAGCATATAAATTAGCAAAAAATGATCTAATAGTATCTGATGTCATTCGTAAAAATGAATTTATTTCCAGTTATATCTTAATTGATAAAACTGATAAAGAAGTATTCATATTTAAAAGAACTGAAGCTTCTAATATAACTGAATCCTATGGATATAAAAATATTAACCCGATTGATAAGTATTCTAAAGGTCAGGTTATAGAAGCTGGTGAACCATTATTTTATAATACAGCATATGATGAAGAATTAAACTTCGGATTTGGGGTAAACCTAAATACAATATTCTCTACACGTGATAATAAAACATATGAAGATGCCATAGTAGTTAGTGAGACAGCAGCAGAGAAACTTAAGTCTCACAATGTACATACTGTTGATATCTCATTGAACTCAAACGATATGCTAATGAACCTTTATGGGGATAATGAAGTTTTTCAATCTTTCCCTTTAATTGGAGAGAATATAAGAAATGGAGTTCTATGTGCCCGCAGAAGATTACGTCATGTATCTTCACTGGCAGAATTTAGTAATGATGCTATGTCAGATATTAACTATAATACAGACACAGTATTTTATTGTGAAGGTAAAGTAATTGATATAGAAATTTACTCAAACCAAACTATAGAAGAAATATCAAAACATATAGTTTTCCAAAATGAAGCAAATGTTCTTAATGAACAACAAGAATATTCTGAGAAGATTATTGACGCATATAATCTATTAAAAGTCAAATACACGGGATATAAGTTTTCCGATGACTTTAATTTTGAATATGAGCGTTCTAAGCTCTTTCTTGATACTGATAGAAATTGGAAAATTGATGGTAAAGAGTTCGATTATCTCTATTATAGATTTACTATATTAGAAGAAAACTCTTTACAACGTGGCAATAAAATTACCAATAGATTTGGCAATAAAGGAGTGATTTCAAGAATTGTACCCGATGATGACATGCCTAAAACCTCCACAGGGAAACCCGTAGAAGTTATATTGAACTCTTTAGGAGTTGTTAACCGTACCAACCCTGCTCAACTCATCGAGCAAGAGTTAAATTTTATAGCTGAAAATATTGTGGATAAAATTAAACTTCTCTATGAGACCGATATGGTGCAATGTGAGAATTTATTTTTCACGTTCTTTAAAATAGCTAATCCAGAGCAATATAAAATTTTAGAAGAAGCTTATACTTCTATTGAGCTTTCTGAAAGATATTTATTCTGGGAAGAAGTTATTAATGAAGGCATGTATATACATCAATCACCATTTTACGATAATATAGGATTTGAAAGACTATCAGCTTTACATAAAGAATTTGAATTAGATCCTTATGAAATTACAAATATTGAAACTCCTATGGTGATGGGTAAAATGTATTTCATGAGGTTAACTTTTAGCCTCCTTTGATAGTAATATCAAAGACAAACTCCTCTAATTGCTGGAAACTCTCTATAAGAGACAATCAGCAGCCAAGATTACTTCAATCTAATCATTTTGCTTCTAAACATGAAATTAAATTTAAATTTAGGAGCATGAAATGGGAAAACAGTTAAGTCATGAAGATTTTATAATCAAATTTAATGAACTGCCAAATTCTGAAGATTATGAAATTAGAAGTAAATATACTAAATCTAGAGATAAAGTAAAATTCTTTCATAAGAAATGCGAAAAAGAATTTGAAATGAAGGCAAACAATTTTACAAATGGGCAAAGATGTCCTTATTGTTATGGAAGAAAGATATACACTGAAGAAGAATTTGCTAAAAGAATAAAAGTTTTAACAAATGGAGAATATATTCTAAAATCTGAATATATAAATAGTCATACAAAAGTTAGAATATTACATAAAAAATGTAAACAAATATTTGATGCTTATCCAAATACTTTTATTCAAGGAAGCAGATGTTCATTCTGTAGTGGAAATAAAAAACTTACCATAGATAAAGTAAAAGAGAATGTCTTAAAAATTTCTAATGGAGATTATTCAATTCAATCAGGTTCATATAAAAATGTACATGGTTTACTTGAATTTATTCATAATGAGTGTGGAAATACTTTTGAAATGAATTATAACAATTTTAGAAATGGACAGAGATGTCCTCATTGTTGTAATTTAAGGAATTCTAAAGCTGTAAAAAATATATCAAAATATTTAAAAGCATTAGACTTTCAATATAAAAAAGAAGTTACACTCGAAGGTTTAGTAAATCCAAAAACAGAAAAGAAATTAAGAATTGACTTCTTCATACCCGAAATAAATCTATATATAGAGTATGATGGAAAACAACACTTAAAATTTTCTAAAAAAGGAATATTTACTGAAGAGAAGTTTAGAGAATTGAAACTTCGTGATAAAATTAAAGATGATTATTTTAAAAAACATAAACTAACTCTTTTAAGGATTAAATATCCTGAAAAAGAATTAGATGTTTTAGAAAATTATCTATTAAAAAATAACTGGATTGAATAATACGGTTCAACGACTAGTCGTAAGACGTACACCCAAGTGGGTGGAAACGGGGAGCCCCTATATATTCTAATATAGGGTGAAGATATAGTCTAGTCTGTATGGTGACATACAGCAGTTCATAAGCGAACGGTATAGAATTAACGACTCTATGCGAATAATACGTAAAACATGACGCCTTTGGGAAATTTTCTGCTAGATCTGCTAAGTACCTTAATCTAAAAAATCTCCCTAGTAAAAGTAGAAGCTTTAAGAATTTTGAATCTTTATATAGCACTACACCAATACGTTTAGGTGAGATGGAAATTGCTAATCTAATAGGTATAAATAATATCGAAGAAGTGTTAAGATTTACTAAACTATATGCACAAAGTACAGAATCTAGAGAAAAGATTATAACTGAACTTTTAGAGAAAAACCCTTTTAATATAGAGAAGATAGATATTAGTGATCAAAGGACTACTATCAGACATATATTAGATGAACTATTGTTAGTTCTTGGGATAGAATTGGAAAATTAAATTATGACGGTCAGCTTAATTTATAAGTATATATTATAAATGAGCTGACCTTTTTTAATAGAAACTGGAGGAAATTATGAAAGAGGTAAGATTAAAAAAATTTCTAAATCAGATTATGTATGATGTAAAACATCTACTACCATCTGATTTAGACCAAAATGCCGTAGAGCATATAACTGGGAATTCTGAACGTGTAGAAATATTCAAGGAATTCCTAGAGGAGTTTAAAAACTTTGATTATGGGTTTTTGAAGTGTTATAAAGAGAATATCGAAATCTACTTAGGGATGGATGAAAATGACCAAAAAAGATTTCTAAAATTCATGTTATTATCATTATCAATTTTATTAAGTAATCAAATTGTTGTAGTTGATGATGAATAGCAGAATCTTGAATGAAATGATATTAAAAGAAGCAAACACTTAATATAAGTATTTGCTTCAAAAAATTATTTCTTCTTCTTGAGAACTGGTGGTTTTGGTGTAGCTGCTTTAGGTTGTTGAACTGCAGCGTTCAATTCATCTTTAATAGCTTTACCAGCTCTGAATGTTAAACGACGGGTAAGAGGAATTTGGATTTTCTCTTTAGTTTTAGGGTTAACGCCTTCATGAGCTTTAATCTCACGAACTTCAAAAGTACCAAATCCAATAATTTTTACAATACCGTCTTTAGTGACGCCTTCTTTGATACCTTCAAGGACGGCATAAACAGCACCTTCAGCATCTTTCTTAAAGATACCCATATGGTTCTGTACGAATTTAACTAAATCTTCACGAATCATGGTCTTTGTCTCCATTTCTTTATTATTGTATGGGGTTTAATACTAAGTAGAGTTTTTTAAAGAAAAAAACTACTACCTGAGTTTACTATGATCCCATAGATTAAAATAATGTTAAAGGTGGATTTTGAACGATTAAATTTGTGAAACGTAATATTAATAGAAAATAATATGCTTGAAAAATTACAAACAAGCATTGGCGCATAGAAAAAAATAAAAAAAAAAAAAAAAAAAAAAAAAAAAAAGGAGCAAATATGTTTGAAATTACAAAAGAAGAAAAGGACATTATAATTATTGAGTTATTGCAAAACAGAAAATGGACAGAATTATTCAATTTTATGGAAGGAAAAATAGCAAAAGTACTTGGTGATAGTGGGAATAAGTATGTCTGGTTTGAAAAAGTAGTCGGCTATAACGATCCTGGCTATGATGAAATCAAACACAAAATCAATTATTTGAACGAAATGGAACCGACAGAAGGTTCGTATATGGTAATGGATAACGTTGAAAAAATCATTATTAATGGGGAAAGATTATTTCTTATTTTTACCGAGGAACAGACCCCAGATATAAAAATAACAGATATCTTTAATGAAGATGATTTAAGGAAATTATTCGTTTTCGATGAAAAAATCGTTAGAGGTGATCATGATATACCATATTATAAATCAAAAAATTTTTGGTATACAATACAGAACCTATTGAGTAAAGAAGATAACAGTGTTCTTGCAAGACTTATAAAGTTTAATAGAAATTATGAACAACCCGATAGAACTATTTTACTATATAAAGACAGCGAGTACATGTTTAAGAGTATAAGTGTGAAATTGTTTGAAAATTTACTTGAAAAAAAGAAATTACTTTCATCAGTTGTCGATATACATAATGCTATTGATTTCATAAATTTGGAAAAAAGTAAATTTACACATGAAGAACTTAATGAGTATATCGAGGCTTATGAAAATGCTATAAAGAATGTAAATAAAATAAACAAAATAAACTAAAAATATAAAAAAAAAAAGGAGAGCAAAATGAAAAAATTTCAAGTAAGAGAAATATCACACAAGGGTGAAAGATTCTGGCTGGTGATGGCACCATATGATGGTGCTACAGGGGAGCACCCTAAAAAAATACATAAAACCTTCAAAATAAAAAGTGAGCGCTGGGAAGAAGAACCAGCGTCAGGTGACACTGAGTTCACTGGCACTGCAGCCCTGTTTAAAAACAGAGGTGACGCAGTGGAAGCGGTTTCTTTTTCTTTATATAAGTATGAACTTGAAAGAAGAGAAATCAGAAAAAAGGAAATTCGAAGAAAAATCTCTGAACTCGAAAGAGAAATCAGAAAAATAGACAATAACGAAAGCCCAGATGATGAAGGTGAGCAATACACCTTTATAATAGTATGATATGAAGTATTTGTTAAACTACTATCAGGAGCAGAACCCCGAGAAGTTTAATGATGAGTTTATTTATAAAAAAAATAAACAAGACATCGTTAAGATAGTATCGGGGATCTGCGATGCTTTAGAAATCATAAATGGGGTCACTTTTAAAACTGTTGAATACATTACTAATGAAAGTGACCCTAGATTTGTAAAGTACCGAGAAAAAGATGTAAATATCTCTCGGTACAATCTTTTAATTTTAAAATTTAGAATTGAAGGATATTCGAATAAAGAAAAGAAAACAATGATCGAAGATATAGATCTCCCAATCCTATTTCCAAAATTAATTAATGAATTCTTTTTTATACATAATGGAAATCGTTATTATCCAATTTGGCAAATTGCTGACAGAGATACATATAATGTAGGAATTAGGGAAAAACGATCATTGGTGTTAAAGACTTTATTACTACCAATAGTACTTAGATTTGAATCTATTGAGTATGAAGTCAACGATGAATTTATTTTAAAAGGTAAAGTATTTCTTTTACACCTATTTAATAAGAAAATCAACTTCTTATATTACTTTTTAAATAAATTTACCATACCTGAGTGTATAGAGTTCTTGGGTATGAGCGATTTTTTTTCTGTGGATCCTGAGCCATTAGAAGACAGAATTCCTATTACCATAAGTAAAGGAATTGTAATTAATGTAGACCAGACTTCAGAAAAATTTAGATCACAAAGTTCCTTAAACATCTTATGTTGTTTTGTAGATTTATTACTAGAGGTTAAAGTTAAAAATTATTCTAATTTGATTAATCAAGATTACTGGAGACGTAGACTTGGTGGGATGTTTACTAAGAATACTACGAACCAAGTAGAAAAATCCTTAGGTATACAAATTTCATTTGAGAGAATACTTGATACTTTAACAAAAAATATCTTAAAACTACCAACAGAAGATAAAGAAGATATTTATGCGTTGATAAGATGGATGGTAAGAAACTATTATGAGTTATCCATAAAAGATAACATGGATCTCATGAACAAGCGTTTAAGGTTCCATGAGTATATGGTTAACCCATTGCTAGTAAAATTCTCAGATGCCACTTATAGAATGTTGAATAATGCTATAGATAAAATAAATACTTATGAAAATCTTAAAAGTATCTTTAGTAATATTCGTTTGAATCAAATAATTCGAAGATTGATTAAGATAGAGTTATTACGTTATAGTAACTCTGTTAACTCTATGGATTTATTTAATAGTGCTTTAAAAGCTAGTTTTAAGGGTCCACAGAGTATGGTCAGTAGAACCACTAATCAAATAGGTGCTAGATACAGAGGGTTACACCCATCTTATCTAGATAGAATTAGTTTAACTTTCGCATCGGCTGGAGATCCTGGTATGACTGTAATGTTTTCACCATTTTTGGAAATAGCTGATGAATTATTCTTTGATGATGAAATATTTCAACCAAAATTATTAGATGTAGTATCTGATGATGAATTTGAAAATAATGAAATTGAAGGATATGACGATACAAATGAAGAGGAAGACGCAGAAGATGGAGAAGAGTAAAGTAACCTTGTACACCTTGTACACATTGGTATCAGATTTGATATACTATAATGATATCAATGGGCTAAAGATTCTATTAAGTGAAAAGAATCTTGAAATTTTAAAAAATAATACAATTAAATTAAATATAATACCTACCATGTCTGAGGATATGGTAGAGTATTTAGAGGGAGTATTCCCAGAAATTATAGATTATAATCGCTTATTAGTTACTAAGAACTATTCTGAAGAGTTTCTAACTAAAAGAATTAAAAAGTTAGATATGATGGTAGTTAGTAGAACTCAAGATCTTAGTGTTGAATTTATTCAACAGTACAAAACCCTCTTGGATTTAAATTACATCTGCAGTAGAAAGATGATAATTTCTAAGTTTGAAACTTTTACAGAGTTCAATGAAATATATCCATTATTATCTAAAACTGGTATTGATAATCTTTGTAGCTTAAAAGAAGGCTGTAAACTGTTAACTGGAAATCTTTCTTTAGATGGATTAAATTACGGATTAATTTTAGCTAATCACCCAGAGCTCACTACAGAGATTATTGAAGAGATAAGAGCTCAAGAAAACTTTAATCAAGAGGACTTAAAATATTTAGGAAAGAATGTAGATCTTCCTACGGATATTTATCTTCAATATAAAAAGTATATAAATTTAAATGATGCTATTATACTGTTTTCAAAACATGAGAGCATTAAAGATTTAATTTCAGAAACTGATATTGAAGACCAAATTGAAAATCTTTATACAGTTATCCTTAGTAAGTATTATCCAATGAGCCGAAATTTCATAGCTAGACATGCGTATCGATTAAATTGGAAACTAATGAGTCGTTATCAAGATTTAAACGATAAGAATTTCTTGTTACGATTTAGAAAGTTTGTAAACTGGGATAGAATTAGTAAGTACCAGAAGCTAAACCCAGAAATTGTAGACGATGTAGAAATTCAAAAATACATCAACTGGAACTGGGTCCTTAAATACAATTCAAAAGTCCAAGACAACTATAATTTCTTAGAGAAATATTTAGGGAAAACTGATCCGATCACTATGATACGATATTGTAACTTATTAGATCTTGACTTAGGTTCTACATTTGAAGACACCTTGTTTTATAAGATTAAATATAAGAAAATTAATCATTATAAAGCAGCTCTACAATATCAAGATATTAGTGGATTCTATGAGAGAACTGGAATAGATTTAATAGAGATAATAAGCAATATAACCAGTTTACCTCTCACAGTAGCTTTGGAGTATTTCTTAAATAACAAAGCTTGGTCAGAGTCACCAACCTGGGTATTAAGAAAATATAAAGAAATATTGCCATGGGCTACAGTAATTATAAAATTCAAAGAAATACTCCATAATAACTATGGGTTATTAAATGAATTCAAGGATAAGTTTTTGGTACATCCGTTATTATTAGCTGAAAATGTAAAGCTGCCAGAAACATTTATTAATGAAAATGAAGCTTTACAGCTTAGGTTAGAAGCTGTGAAAAAATTACAATCTGAATTAAAATAAAAAAAAGAGAAAGTGAGAAAGAAAATGAAGACAGTAAAAATTGAAAAAATAACATACACTGATGATGGACTCAAAATAACAGAGCGTACGACATATCGTACGTCAATAATCAATGATAGAATAATCAAAACAACTTCAGAAACAGCTCGTCTAGAGAAACAACATAGAGCTCTAAAAGCAGAGCAACAAAAAACAGAAGCCGAGCTAAAAAAAAGATGGGAGAACTTGTTTTCTCCGTGCTTTAAACCATTCAACCCATTTTAACATATATTTGGAAAGAGCCTGTCTCTTTCCATTTTTTTTATAAACCTATATTATTTTTTTGAAACATTATAGAAATGGAGGAAAAATGAAGAAGAAATTAACAGAATTGAAAAAAGTTTTAATAGCAGCTTCAAATAGCTATTATAGTGGTGAAGAGACTTTTTTATCAGATGAAGAGTTTGATTTAAAGTTTGAACAATATCGAGCCTTATTACGAGAAAATGGTATCTCTTTAGATGACCCTAAATATGGGTTTTCTACAGCACCAGCCCCTGGAAAGAAACAGCACACTATCTTAAATTTTCTAGGATCCTTAAACAAAACTAACTCTATAGAAGAAGTTAAAGAATGGTTAAAGAAAACTGGAGAGACCCTAAATCATGTATTAGTATCTGTGAAGTATGATGGTAATAGTGTAGCTTGTGAGTATGATAAATCTGGACAATGTATAAGTGCTGTTACACGTGGAAAAGATGGGGTGGGTGAAGATATAACACATATCTTTAAATTCCATAAATTTGACACTGGGTTTAAAGAAAATCTTATCATCAGGTATGAGGTCATTACTACGGATGAAAATTATGAAGCCCTCTGTTTATCAGAGCAAATCAATTATGCAAATAATCGAAGCTTGGTAGCTGGTCTTTTAGGAAGAAAAGAGCTTTCAGAAAGTGCTTTTAAGAAATTAACTCTTATACCACTAGCAGTGTCTTATCTAGATCGTCCTATACAACGTAATGTACAGTTATCTATGCTTAAAAGTATGCAAGAAAATTCAAGACAAGTTGGAGAATTCCAACATATTGTATTATCTTCAAACTTAGGTTATAATTTAAATGAACTTACTAAAGAAATTGAAAAGATCTACAATCATTATGACGCATTTAGGATTTCTAATGATTGTAATTTTATGATGGATGGGTTAGTTATAGAATTTATGCAAAGTAAATTAGGATACTCTGGGTCTACACCAGATTTCTCCACAGCTTTAAAATTTCCATATTTAGAGAAACCCTCTACAGTAACTGGTATAAATTTCTATTATGGGAAGACTGGTAGAATTACTCCAGTAGTTACTTTTGAACCTATAGAATTTTATGGAGCTGTGCAACAAAATGTAAGTATAGCTAATTATCTTAGATTCGATGAGTTAAAATTAGCTGTGGGTGATAAAGTATTAATTCAATATCGAAATGATGTATTAAGTTATTTATCACATATCATTGAAAAAAGTAAAAACCCCCCTATAGAATTCATCAATAATTGCCCAATTTGTGAACAACAAATTTATCTTAGTGAAAATGAAACTTATGCACTATGTATAAATGAAAAATGCCCAGGAAGAATTATTGGTAATATAATTAACTATCTTAACTCTATGGAAATTAAAGGTGTGAAAGAGAATATACTTGAATACTTGTTTGCTGAAAATTTAGTACGTTCGATACAAGATCTTTATAATGAAGATGTTTATGAACAAGCTAAATCACTACCAAGATTTGGTGAGAAATCCATTAGTAATATAAAATCTGCTATATATGATAAACGTGAATGTTATGATTATCAAATTTTAGCAGGTATGAGTATACCTTTATTAGGTACTAGACGTTCTAAAGAATTATTAAAGAGTATCACTCTACAAGATTTACTAAAAATTAGAAATGATTCAGATCTCTTTGAAAAAATTAAATTCTCAGGTTATTCAGTTAAAACACATGCTAGTCTTGTACAAGGTCTAGAAGATAATATAGAAGTTATAAACTTTCTTTTAGATACTCTTAATGTAACTAATTTCAAAGATACCATTAAAAGTTCTGGAGCATCATTAAGGTTTGTTATTACTGGTGATTTATCTATAGACAGAGATGACTTTATAAGGATGTTAGAGGAGCGTGGGCATCGTGTAACTGGTAGTATTTCTTCTAAGACTGATTACTTAATTACAAATTTTCCTAATAGTGGAACAGTTAAAAATAAACAAGCTGTTAAACTTGGAATTGAGATAATTTCTGAACAAGAAGCCCTTTCTAAATTTATTAATGAATAAAATAAACATATATTACTCGTTAAGATAGAGGAAATATAACAGAAATGGACGGTAATTTATGGAAATGAAAGAAATATTACAAGGGCAGCACGTCCTTGAACTAACTTACAATTTGAGAGATAACTACATGCGTACAGTTAGAGAAATTGTACGAGAGAATGAAAAATCTCCATTTACAGATGACACTATGGAGATGCTTTGGGAAATTGCTCCAGAGTTAGAAGCTCCATTGAGAATCCTAAATTTTTACAGAGAAGCTAATAATGATTTAATAGCCACTGTAGAAAAATTTTTAGGATTATTTACAATATTAGGAACTCCAGTTGATCCAAGAATAACTTTAGCTACAGGCATGGTTTTCGCAATGGAACCACATTTGATGCAAACTTTAGTTGTTTTTATATTGACTAGAGAAGATGAAATATTTGGAAAAGATATTCCAAATGTAAAATTAACTAACAATCGTAGAGTTAATACTAAGTATGAAATTGAATCTGCTTTTGAAATTTTAAAGAATATAGCTACTGACAGCGAGTATAATGTGAAATTCGAATCATTGACTTTGTTTAGCGATAGGGACTTTGTAAGAGGATTTCTAGATACAAAAATTAATAGTTATAAACGCTCTCCTTTAGGACTGTATTTCTTACAACCTGAGATATATAATGGGTTTATAGAGTGGGGTATGAGTTCTTTAAATAAACAAATAGAAGCAAGACCAACAGATTTATTTTCAAAATCTCCAAGATTTGGCTTATTCTTTGATGAAAATGATCTGTTAGGAATTACATTGGATTTCTATTTATCTTTAGTGGCTTTTCATAATACAGCAAAAAGAAGATTAAAGAATCCTGACTACTTTATCCACTATTATATGGAAACTCGTGATGAAGTGAGAAATCATTATCATGATTATTACCCATTTTCTAAAACTGTGAAGATTACAGAAGCTACTCTTACAGAACATATGCAAGATGACCATACATTCTTATTATTTGAAAGTGAAAAAGAAGAAGAGAAAAAAGATCGTAGTAAATCATATCATGAAGTTAAGAAATTCTTAAAAGGCTCTAGAGAAATAACTAGAAAACAATTAAATTCATTAAATCTTAAACTACGAGCACCAATTGACAAGAAATTAAATTATGGAGAGTGTATAGAAATAGCAGAGTTCTGGGGGTTAATCCCTACACCAGGTATAGCTGAAATTTTCGAAACTGTAAAGTTAAATGCCTCACATTTAATTAACTTAGAAGAATTTAATTTAACTGGAAAGGCTATGGATTTATTCTTCAAAGTAGATGATAGTAAACTTCTAAAAATTGACACCCATATCTTAATGAAATTACTCATTAAGAATATGAGAAATTACAATCTATTCGATATCGAAATTATGAAAGATTTGAATATTAATGAAAATCTTAAATTTATTTACACTAGAATATATTTCTATACAAGAAATATGTTAGAAATCCTAGATATTGGTGATGAATCATCAACATCAATAGAAATTTTAAAATAAAAAAAAGAAAAGGAGGATGGCATGAGTCATCGCAGTGAAGTAAGGACAAATATTAGGAGTTTAGCAATTTTAGAAGAGGTTGCTAAAAATAGTAATGGTGAATACGGGTTCACCATGATTAGTAATGATGGGGAAGTCGTGGCACATCTTACTAAAAAAGGTGTAGCCGCTGAAGGTAATCTTGGAAAAGTTGATGTTGTAAGAAGAGAAAGTGAATATACTCTGGCAGCTGATTTCAATTGGGGAAGTCAATCCTCAAACGTAATAGACATCAGAGATTATTTCGTTCAGAATTACAGCAAAGAAGTCGCTATCGAAAAAGCTGAGGAACTCGGTTTCTCAGTCAGCGATATAAATTATAACATAGATACTGGGCAAATTGAGATCCTTGCCCAAAAATACGCTTGAGAATTAACTCCTTAGTAGAGAGCTCTAGGGCTAATGGCCCTGGAGCTCGTTTTGTTATTTGGTTACAAGGTTGTGAAAAACGCTGTCCAGGTTGCTTTAATAAAGGATCTCACGACTTGGAAGGTGGAGAAACAATAAGCATCGATGAGCTTGTAACTAAAATAGAAGATAAGAATGTAACTTTTTCAGGTGGTGAACCATTGTTACAAATGAAGGAACTAGAAGATTTAATTCTTAAATTACCATATGAAACTACTTATGTGTTATTTACTGGTTTGGATTTTGAAGAGTTAACTAGTGAACATAAGATTTTTTTAGCAAAATATATAGATCTAGCAGTTGTTGGTTCATATGACGAAACTAAAAAAGTTAAAGAAAAAGTTCCTTTAATATCGTCGTATAATCAAATTTATCTGTATGGGGGTAAACGTAAGTATACATTTGAAGATTTACAAGATATCCCTGAAATAGAAATAATTATAGATAAGAATGGAAATCAAATCCGTTCTGGAATAGGTTGGTAATGTGTGAAAAACAATTTAAACATAGCAATAGATTTTGGAACGTCGAATACTCTAGTTGGGGTATTCGATGAAACTACAGAAAAAATTGAGGTTCTAGACTTCAAAGATATCTCTAGATCATATGGGGAATTTTCTGTAATACCTAGTATGATAACATATACAGAAAAAGGTAAGATCCTCATCGGGGAAGAGGCTCGAAAAAACTTTGACGAAATTCGCACATTCTCTAGAATGAAAATGTATTTCTCAAAATTTTTACCTTTACGTAGGAAAATTAACGGAAAACTTTTAGATGAGCGACAAGCTGCTAAAGATTTCTTATATGAAGTAATTCGTTTAACTTTAGAAAGAATTCCCAGAACTCAAATAAGAAACATCACTTTGACAGCTCCTGTGGAGAGTTTTGATTTATTTAGAATGTTTCTAGGAGAAATTGCCCAAGATTTTAACTTGAGTAACTGGAAAGTTATCGATGAACCAACTGCAGTAGCTTTAGGTTATAAAGTAGTAATCTCACCAGATTACCCATATTGTATTATAGATTTTGGCGGTGGTACTCTAGACATCAATATCGTACGTGTATCAAATATTGAAGAGGAAAATTCTTCTAAAGTAGCTATAGTTGGTAAAGCTGGCTTAGATTTCGGTGGGGAAGATATCGATAAAGTACTTAGCGACGTTGTAAAGGCTAAACATAAATTAGAAAATATAACAGGCTTACAAGATGCTTTAGAACATGTCAAGATAACTCTATCAAAAGAAGACAACGCTACAATTAACTTTCAAAATATTTCCCAAGATATAAACATAAATCAATTCAATAATATAATTAAAGACCTATTAGATTTCGAAAGAAAGATTCAAGACACCTTAGATTTAGCTATAGATTTAGCAGCTGAACGAGGAACTGGTAAACGTAGAATTGAAAAAGTTCTTTTAGTTGGTGGTTCTTCACAAAATCGATTTTTCCAAGAAATCATTGAACGTAATTTTCCACGTGAAAAAATTTCGAGTACTGGTAATGTATTCACTAGTATAGTGACTGGAGCTTGTTATTACTTGTCAGACCTTATTGTTGAAGATTTTTCTAATCATGATTATGCGATTGAACATTTTGTAAGAAAAAGAGACATGCACGATTACGAAACAATAGTACCAAAAGGAACAAAATTTCCTATGGAGAGAGTTCGTGTTTTAACCATAGCAACCTCACAAAACTTTCAAGATCAAATAGACTTAAGATTTGTGGAAATACAATCTAATCTTTTTAAAGAAGAAAGGATTACATCTATAAATTTTGATGAGAGTGGTAAAATGAAATTTGAGAGGGAAACTATTGGTAAAGATAAGAAAGTCACATATCTAGGAGAACCATTGAAAATTAAACTCCAACCTCCAGGTATGCGAGGTGAAGAGAGAATACATTTAGAATTCGCTATAGATGAAAACCAAATTTTACTGGTAACTGCTATAGATTTGAAAAATAACGAAAAATACTACAATAGACATCCTGTAGTAAAAATTAAATAAGAAAACGAGGAAAACATGCAATTAGAAGTTTTAATGAATGAATTCCACTTAATGTTGAAAAGTGGATATAAATTAATCTTGGTACAAACTTCAGAAGAAGAAATAGTGGCTAAGAAAATTAAAGACTTAATGGTTGGTAATTATAAAATTAAAGATTTCAGTTTAGGGCAACCGAGAGCTGACTTAATAAAGGATTTAGGGACATTTGTATATGGTGAAACTAATCAAAGAACTTTGAATGATTTTGAAGACTATTCCCCTCAAGATAAAAAAAATAAAAAACAAGATGGAGTTTTTATAATTAGAGATGGAAACTTCTATATGGGGGAAAACGATGGATTAGGGCAACGTGTTTTAAGAATAATGAAGGACTTTAACAATAATGACAAGGGTAAAAATGTAATTATAGTGATATCTACATCAATGCGTTTACCAAATTCCATACAAGGACTCTTTAGTGTTTTAAATCACGGATTACCTACTGAAGAAGAATTAGTAGCTTTAATCAGGGATAACTTTAAAAAGGAGTTTAAACTATCTAATCAACTAATAGAAAAAATTGCTTTTAATCTATTGGGATTAAACACTTCTCAAGCTGCTTTAATTCTAAATAAAATTCTCTTTAAAAATGGTACCTTAGATGATAAAGCCATAGACACCATCTTAGATGCTAAGAAAGAAATAATTTCAAAAGATGGATTTCTAGAATTCTTCCCTACTACAGAAACTATGGATAACATTGGTGGGTTGGAAAACTTAAAAGCTTGGGCAACTTTGAGAACTAAAGTATTTAGTAAAACTGCAGCTGAATTTGGTATTCCATTTCCTAAGGGTATGTTGATAGCAGGTGTACAAGGCACTGGAAAATCTTTAGCATCGAAAGCTATGGCTAGCTTGTGGAAATTTCCTCTATTAAGACTTGATATGGGTAAGCTATTTGGAGGACTAGTAGGACAATCTGAAGAAAACACACGTAGAGTTATACAGGTAGCTGAAGCTGTTTCTCCATGTGTTTTATGGATAGACGAAATTGAAAAAGGGTTTGATGGTTTAAATGCTACGTCTGGAGATTCTGGAACTTCTACAAGAGTATTAGGTACATTATTAACTTGGATGCAAGAAAAACGCAAACCAGTGTTTGTAGTAGCTACTGCGAACCAAGTAGAAAAACTTCCACCTGAGATGATTCGTAAAGGTCGTTTTGATGAAATCTTCTTTGTAGATTTCCCTAATAAAACTGAACGAGAGCAAATCTTTAAAGTTTTATTATTAAAGATTAAAAGGGATCCAGCTAAGTTTAATCTTTCTAATTTAAGCTTAAAAAGCGAAGGTTATACTGGTGCTGAAATTGAGCAAGCTATTACAGATTCCTTGATAATAGCTTTTGATAATGGACGTGATATAAAAGATGATGATATCTATGCAGCTATAGAATCTATGACACCTTTGAAAGATATCATGGGTGAGAAAATTGATAAACTTCGAAACTTCTTACAGTTTGCAAAACCTGCAAACACTAATGAACGAGAAAATATTTCAAAGGCTAAAGATTTAAGTAGCTATTTATAGGAGGGAAAATGAAAAAATTAAAAATTACCATTAATAAAAATGGAAAAGTGAAATTCGATATCGATGGATACACTGGTACTGGTTGTGACGAAATTGAAAAAATTGAACAAGCTCTTGGTGAAGTAACCAGCCGAGAGAATAAACCAGAGTACTATGATACTGATAATAAGAATACTATCAGTGTTAGAAGTTAAAGTATTAAAAGAGGGAATTGTTCCCTCTTTTTTTTTTATTGAAATTGATGATATAAAAATTTTAATCTGATTTATAACTTGATATTATTAATAGGAAGTAAAATTAAAAAGGAGGATATCATGAAAGGATATCCAATAATTATCAAAGAGGGGGATGATTTATTCATCCCTCTCATTAAAAATTTATCCATTTCGCCTAACGAGGCGGAATGGATAAGAGATTCCCGCCCCGATGAGGGGTGGGAATACGACCGTAGACCTCTCTACGGTCGTAAAAATGGATCCATCCAAGTTGGATGGATCCATTATGAAAGAATCAACGGGGGTGAGTTAGAAGTAACTTTAACCCTCGTTGAGGGGTATGAAAATTTGTTGTTATAAACTTTATGTCCTGAGCAAGACGTTAAACTGCTCAAAAATTAAAGATGTATTTTTCTTTAATTTTTTTGAAATAAAAAGGAAAGGGGGTTCACCATGAAACAGGTGATCTCTAAAATTCAAAAAAAACTTTTAAAAACCAACTTTGAGAATAAAGTTTTCATAGTTGGTGGATTTGTTAGGGATATGTTAATGGGCAATGACCCCCATGACATAGACCTAACTATTGAGGGTTCATTCGATGATGCCCTCGACCTAGTAGCCCTATTGGGCGGACAAAATCTTGTTACGTTTCCAGAATTTGGGGTAGCAAGATTCACAATCAATAACTTCGAAATTGAAGTGACCACAACAAGGAAAGAGACCTATGATCCTGCATCAAGATTACCAATAGTGTCTCAAACAACTCTAGTTGAAGATATTAAGAGAAGGGATTTTACGATCAATTCTCTAGTGTTAAATATCTCAACTGGGGAGGTTATAGACCTTGTTGGGGGTCAGAATGACATACAGAGTAGAATGATAAGGGCTCTTGATGCAGATCAAAAGTTCAAGGATGATCCAGTGAGAATCCTTCGAGCTGTAAGATTTGCAGCAAGATTGGGTTTTAACATCGAAAGTGAGACTAATTTAGCTATGATGAAAAACATAGCTAGATTGTCAGTGATAACCAAGGAGAGAATTAGAGACGAGTTCATAGCTTTATTGAAAACTAATTCTAAAGCTTTAGAGACTCTAATTCAAACAGGAATGATGGAGTTTATCATTCCTAATTTCGATGGTTTCAATTTAAATGACAATGGGTGTTGGGAGATCAAATTAGCAGTACTGTTAGACAAACATAATGATGTTGAGAAGGTATTGCGTGATTTGAAATTTTCCAATGTTCAAATACAATTAATTTCAAATATAATCCAAATAAAAGATAAACTTAATAACGTATCAGATTCCATGATGCGTAGATTAGTTGATGAGTTTGGTATTGATACATTATCGCTATCAATTCAAGCAGCGAAATCTACACCAGGAGCTGATATAGTCACTTTAAATCATTTATTAGATGATTTAAAATTTGGTAAATTTACCATCACAGATAATGGAAAAGTTAAACCTTTACTAAATGGTAAAGATTTGATGAAGATGTTTGGCTTAAAGCCATCAACCTTAATAAAAGATTTAATCTCATTCCAATTAGATAAGATTTTTGATAACCCTGATATTAGGGTTGACGAGATGGTAGATCTTTTAAAAGATAAAATTTAAATATATACGGGGGTGAACTAGGTTCGACTGTGTATAGGGGGAATCGGTTAACATGCAGGCTGAGTATTAAGCCTTATAAGAAATACAAAAAACTACACGCAGCAGCATAAATAAGAGCCCAGAAATGGGCCATCAGGTAGCCAATGAGTCCACATAGAAGCTATTCTGGTGTCGTTCTAAGTGTGGAGAACGTTATTTAACCGAAACTAAATAACATTTTCGCCCATAGGCAGGTGGGTTTAAAGCCTTATAAGACCCTATAATATACAAACCCTATAAGGGAGGGCATAGGAATACCTAAGTCATTTATGATACGGTACTTTATCCGAAGAGAAATAGTAGGATAATCATACAACAAATTAGACTGTCTAGAATAGTCTAAGTAGTTATGAGCAGCACGTCACTCTTATCAAGCTGAAGTTGATTTTTAAACAGCTTATCAAACTAAATATATAAAAATCTAAGCATGTAACAAATTAATCTGTTTGACCATATGCAGGACTAGGGGGCAGTACCCTACACCTCCACCAAATTTTTATTCCAGATAACGTTTAATAGCGTTATCTGGTTAAATAAATTTAAATAACGAGAGATTATCTCTCGTTATTTTTTTTATATTACCGTAATGAAAGAGTTTATGAACATATATTATTATTATGTATATCCGTGAAGAAATTCACGGATTACCCGTAATGGTACTTGGGCGTACCGATCAAGCGCCACTTTGAATAAAAGTGGTTTACCTTCACCTATGCGGGCGTGGAGGTCGATAAAAAGGCTTAGAGAAAGGCTATGTAGAGTAATCTCATAGTTGAGAAGGTCCGATACGTCTGACGAGAAGGTCAGAAGGGGTACGTGTAATCCCCGAAGGAAAGAAGAGACCAAGCCATATATATGATGGTGGAGGGTCATGAGCCCATAATAAAAGGTTCATGGACTGAGGTACCCAGCGGCTTAGGAGTAATTAACCAGCGGCCCCCTAATCTCTTCTTTCTATATATATAATTATTTTTTTTTTTTGTATTGGTGGACATTGGTAGATATTAGCAGATTAGTTGTGGGGGGACATAGAAACTCTTATTATACGTTTTACCGTAATGAAAGAACTTATAATTATATATTATTATTATGAGATGAATCAATATATAGACCCGTGAGTAACTGCGGGAAGACAAGCGGGCTATATTTGATTTGTCTTTGTCCTGGAATGACACAAAACTTATCCCGTAACTTGTAGTACGAGACCTACAAGCGCAGCCTGTGAAGCGTGAAATCACAGGAGTGGGCTATGGCACTAATACCTATAGCCGTTGGGGACTAACGGAAAGTCCTGATCAAGCGCCTTATTTATTAAGGTAGCCGTTCGTCGTTATAGGGATGAATGGTGGTAACGCTTCGAAGAAGATCCTATCGGGTAACTGATAGAGATCGAGCGGTCTATAACGTCTGTAGTGTTTATACACGTAAATCAGTGAGGGTACGTGAAACCCTACATTTACTTTTATAGATTTATTTTTTTTTATTTTTTTTATAAGCCGAAACAAACTTATAAATATACAGAATGGAGGCGACATCATGAATGTTGAATTAATAAAAAATCTTGGTCCATTTTTTAGGGGCAAGGTTGTCAATAATAAAGATGATAGAAAAGAAGGTAGAATTGGGGTTCATATTTCAGATCTTATGGGGTCTACCTCAAATCAAGAAACTGAAAATAAAAATATAAATGTAGGTATGAAAGGCTCTACTAATTGGGTAGTGGCTTATCCTACACATTTTATTAGTAAGTCAAAAAATGATGAAAAGTTATATCAGACCTTTGCAGGTAACTTTGATGTTCCTAGAGAAGGAGCATATGTCTTAGTATTTTTTTTGAAGAATGACCCTACACAATGTTTTTATATACCAAATTTATCATTACCTTTTACACAACAAACTATAGTAGGTATGAATCTACCAGAGAACATTTCTGAGAATTTTGAATCTCTTGATAAAAAATTAAATATTAAAATGCAAGAATTTCATAACGGGAACATAGTAGGTATTGATCTCAATGATGAAACTAATGAATGTTTCTTAATCTTTGAAAGTGGATCATCAGTTGTATTTGGGGCACCAATTGAATTTGTAGATGAAAACTCTTTACTTACAGGTAGGAAATCATCTTCTAAGAAACCAACATTTTTAAATATAAAACTTGAACGTAAAGACGGGGTATATGAAATGTTGGATCTCAGGACTGTGACTTTTAAAGAAGCTACTTATGAAATTAAAACTCATAAAAAGTCTTTAGCTGAACAAGGATTTGGTAATAATTATGAAAACTCTGTAGTAGAGAATTCTGAAATTTTTGCAAGCACGAAGATGATTTCTAAAGATGAAACAAGTTCTATAGACCATCTAGTTAAACATGAAATCGAAGATGTTTATACAACTACTAACAGTAGTCTAAGAGCCACTGCTGAAGGAGCTGAAAGTAACACATCTCTTAATTTTACTAATTTACATAATGGGGTTTCTAGATCTTATGAAGTTTCAGATTCTATAAATAGTGAAGAAATAATCTTAAATAAAAACTTTTCTTTAAAGGAACCTATTGAAGATGAAACTAGTGGAGAGTTAGAAGATACCACTACTATAACTTCTGAAAGATTTTTTTTAGAAAAAACTTTAGAGTACATTAAGAAAAAATTAAAAAGCACCATTACAACTACTAAAGATGTTTTCAGTAATTCTATAAACTTACTTAAGATCTATAGTAGTCGTTCTGATGAAAAATTCTCAAATGTTAAATTTAGAATACAAACTGAAGATAATAAGGCTGGATATGAACTTAGACTAGAAAAAAACTTCCCTAATAAAGAAGATGATATGAGTGTCATTGAGTTAAAAACTAAATTAGAAGACAATAAAGGCTCTATGGAACTCAGTTTAAATAATGACCAAGCTAATAGTCATATTAAATTATCAGGTGATGATATTAATCAAAAGTTAGTATTTGGAACTAATATAAAGACCCCAAATCCTGGAGATCCTTTTAATATTTTAGGACTTCCACCATTATTTGAACGTGGTCATCAAGTTTCAATAGATAGTACCGCTGATACTTCTTCTATACGTTTAGAATCTGTAAAACAAAGTATGGGGGATAAGAATACTGCTCTACCTGTCATGGGTGGACAAAATGTAATTGAGTTAATTGAGAGTGGTACAGAATCCACGTTGAATATTGAACTGAAAGGATTAAATCCTGCAGGTGGTATGAAGTTAACAGTGAAGACTAATGCTGCAGGAGAAATGACACTTGAATTACCTATGGGGGATATAAATATAAAATCTGGATTGGGAAAAGTTAAAGTAGAAGCAGCTACTGCTGAAGTTAAAGCTTTAACTAATGCCAGTATAAGTGCCGCAGGAAAAATTGATGTTAAAGGTGGGGCTGTAGAGATTAAAGCCGATACTATGCTAAATTTAAAAGGAGTGGCAACTGAAGTTGAGGGGGCTATTATAAAACATGGTAAAGGAGCTTCACAACCTGCTATTCTTTCTATACCACTATTAACTTGGTTAACAACTCATGTACATCCCGCTAACGCTCCAGTATTCATGACTGCTCCTCCAGTTATCCCACCACCACCTACTATGTTATCAAAAAAAAATTTAATGGAATGAGGTGAAAATGAGCCACTATATAGAAAACATGGAACAATTTTTAAATGATTTAAGACAAGCTTTTGAAGATTCTGGAAAATTTAATTTCTCGAATGTCGAAGATAGAAAAAATCGAGAAGGTACAGAAATCGTATCTGAATTAGAAGAATCATTAGACCCGATTACATATTCTAATGTACAACAAGCTTTAAAAATGTCCCCAGTAAAAGTTGGAAAAAATAAACACCATATAATCTCTAAAAAAAATTATAAGAAAGTTATTAATGATGCTAAGGATGTTAACGAAAAAACTATAGAGGGTTATTCTAACCTATTAGATTTTTTCTTTGCTCAATACTTAGAACAGTACTTAGAAGTTTTCTTAAATAATCACCCTAATATTTTTAAAAATATATTTGAAAACTTTCTAGGTTCTGAAAGTGGAAAAACTTGGTTCATTAATTGGTTAAATGAAAATTTCTCTACATATAGTCCTGGTGGACCTGGAGAACACTAATGTACCAAATTCGAAAATTAACAGAAGAACGAGCTAAGTCTCGATATATAATTTTAACACAAATGAAAAATTTACATGAAACACAATATTCCATTGACCCAATTCTATTAATTGGTACAGCTAACTATTCTTGGCACCGCTGGCAACGTTGGTTCTACCGTGTGAATTCTAAAAGACAGTTACCAATACATTATATGATTGAACAAGTCTTAGATGATTATGTAATTTACGTAGCAGCTCCTGAACATGTTCCGTCATATTTTGTTAAAGATTTAGTCAATGCAAAACTCATACCAGATCGCTATAGAGAATCTATAGTAATTGGGGTTGCTGAAGACTTTACTTTAGAACGTATGGATACTCGTCTATATGAACAGTTAGTACATAGATTAATTGTACCATTAATGAAACGTTATAAAATTAAAAAAAATGAAGTGGTATATATAGATGATATCTTAGATTGGACACAGCTCATCAATAAAATGCAAGTAGAGAATTTAACATATAATATACAGAAAGAGTATTATTTTGATAGAGTAGCTATAAACCGTTACTTAAGCAAACATTTACCAAGTATTACAAAAAAATAAACGTTTGCCCTATCTTTCCACATGGGAAGATGGGGCGAGCAGTTTAACGTCTTGCTCAGGACGCTGGATCATCCGAGGAAGAGTGTTATCCACTGCTCCTTATCAAATGATCCGTCACTGTGAATTGCCATTTCTGACAATTCACCAATGACTTCCCCCCCTAATTCTAGGGGGGTTATTATGATGGGGTTACCATCGAAATCTGTTTCGATGGAAACTTCATCTTTAATTTTTTTGCACTCTTTTAAGAGTGCAAAGAAGAGGCCCCCCTCTTCCAAACTAATAGTTTTTTGTGAGTTCATACTCGCCTCCTTATATTTTTTTTTAATTTATTTCAAAAAAATAGGGGAAGAAAGCTGATCAGGCTCTCTACGTTGCTAAAAAAGCAATCACGCCTCCTGGCGTCCCCTAAGACACAACTGAGCCTTAGCCTCGACTAAGTTCAGAAAGAATTACGTGCCTCTATTCTATTTAAGAATATAGTATTATATTTTGTTTTGAAATTTTAAGAAGCTCAGTGCCACGTTCAGGAGAAATTAGTTGATAAAAATTAGGATTCGACCAAATTTTATGGTTTTAAAATGGATCCCCAATCCACCTACCATTAACATTTGCCATTCATCTATCTTAGTAAATTTTAGATTTAAATCATTTTCTAATATAGAAATCTTTTCAGCTTCTATTTTTATACTAAAGTCACCGATTTTAATTTCCATATTCTCATTATCGAACAACATATTTCCATAAGGAGTGACGATAATCACATCGTCATTCTCATCGAAGAATAGATTTCTTATTATTTCATTATAGTCTGAGCCACACTCTTTAAGCCCCCAAACAATATCGACATCATTTTTGATGTCATTAATGATTTCTTTTTTTAGACTTTCGTCTATCATCTTCCCTAATGTTCTTTTCATGATTTACACTGTTCCTTTTTATCTAGACTAAGTTAGACAAACTAAAACTCGTCTTAAGTATAAGTACTCTTATACCTCGGAGTTCTGTAATCGGTGGAACACTCCGATACTACCTTAAGGGTAGTAATCTTCTTT
>Ga0265293_10001623_pt1 | contig 48269 bp, 44 predicted proteins | sample Munlanlewell138R_FD_192505 | JGI IMG/M metagenome (GOLD analysis project Ga0265293, IMG submission 192505) | Leachate microbial communities from a municipal landfill in Southern Ontario, Canada - Leachate well 138R | ecosystem: Engineered > Solid waste > Landfill > Unclassified | place: Canada... | reverse complement strand
AGAGCCCTCGCAGGGGTACAGAAGGCGATGGGGAAGGGAAGAGGGTACCTCTGTTGAAGTAATCAAGCAGCTTTTACATAGTAGGGAATGAGATGGTGGAACAACAGACGATCTGGACGAACAAGTACTTCGTAGCTTTGATGGCCGTTATTGCCTGTATTTTGTGGGGTAGTGCCTTTCCTGTACTGAAGCTCACCTACGCCGAACTGCAAATGTCTCCAACCGATGTATCAGCCCGCATGTTATTGGCTGGTGCGAGGTTCTTTTTGGCTGGCGTGATGGTCTTCGTGGTACAAAAGTTGATCCTTAGGAAACCCCTCAGGATTGCCCCAAGGCGTATAGTGCCACTTCTAGTCTTGGGTTTAGTACAGACGGGTCTGCAGTACTATTTCTTCTACAATGGTGTTGCGGCAGTGAGCGGTATCAAGAGCGCCATTCTAAACTCAGCGGGCAATTTCTTTGTGGTTGTTTTTGCCCCGGTGATCTATAGCGACGACGGCCTCAATTGGGGCAAAGTCTTGGGACTGGTCGCCGGGTTCGCAGGTATCATACTCGTAAACTGGCAACCAAACGCTGCGATAGGCTGGGAGTTCACGCTGCGGGGAGAAGGTTTTCTTGTACTCGCGGGACTTACCATGTCCATTGCAACCTTTGGCGCCAAGGGGTTAGGTCAGACCCTAAGCCCTATTCTCGTCAACGCCTATCAGTTAATCTTCGGCTCCTTGCTCCTCTTAGCCCTCGGTGTTCCAGCACTGATCAATGGGGGGCTCACGCCGACGCCTCTGTTTTGGCTTCTCTTCGTCTATTCGGCCGTTTTGTCTGCGGCGGCCTTTTCCATTTGGTATACGCTACTAAAGCATAACAGAGCAGGGGAAGTCACAATTTACCGCTTTGTAATCCCCATTGCTGGAGCCATTTTATCTGCCATCCTTTTGCCCGACGAGTCGTTGACTCTCTCTATCTTCGGGGCGCTCCTCCTTGTTGTAGCGGGAATTAGCGCCGTGAACTACTGGCAGAGGACAAATGATAAGGAAGAGTCGAAGAAAGGGCATCGGCAGCAAGGTGGATCCTAGAAGAGTTTGAATCGCCACGAAGAATGGAAAACACTATGTAAGGGTGGGCTCCACGAATGACATGGCTTAAGGCTTCGAATGGGCGTACACGATCAATTCTCGCCTTCTCCTTTTTGTCGGTCTACATTCTATCTTTTTTGTTTGAGGGGCAAATACTATACAGTCTCTTGGAAAGACATGGTGTGTCAAGTTCAGCATATATTGGTCTGGCCATGGGTGCCCATTTCCTCGGTCTATTTAGTTGCGGTTTTTTCTGCAAAACGGGCCAAAGGGCGAAGCAAGTTATGTTTATTGGTATGGGGGTTCCACTACTGACACTGATCCCTTTTTTCTTTGCGCCTTCTTTGCTTTGGAAGCTCGGTGTAGTCCTTGGAGGGTATGCTAGTGGAGCCGCCATTGGAGCTTGGGGACATTTCCTCAAGGCTTTTGCGCCGCAAGAGGAGCGTCTGAAGACCTGTGCTGACGTGCTCATCACATCGAACGTACTGATGCTACTCGTCAATGTCTTGACATGCCGTATTTCACCCTTCTGGGGATTGACCGTCACGCTTCTCTGTCTTGGTCTGGGAATCTTTTGTACCTGGACTTTGTCCCTTGAAACCACTGCCAAGGGGGGCGTCGCCACAGGCACAGCCAAACAGGATTTGCGTGGCGTCCTCTTATTACTTTGTGTGTTTATCGCGATCCTAACGATCAACTCTGGACTGATGTATCAGGTTGTGAATCCTGCCTTTGACCATTTGGGTCCACTTACTGATTGGTACTGGGCCATTCCTTATGTTGTCGCCCTTTTCATCCTGCGCAATTTACCCACACAGGCACACTCTAGAATGCTCTATGTTGGTATGGGTATGATGGTTGGGTCTTTCGTCGGGTTTATGCTACTTGGTCGAAATCCCTTAGACTACATCATGATTGATACGTTGATGCTTGCCGCTTGTGGAATTTTTGATCTCTTCTGGTGGAGTATACTTGGGGAAATGCTGGACTACACGGATAACCCAAGTCAGGTCTTTGGTTTAGGGCTATCTGCCAATGTACTGGGAGTGTTCGGAGGCGGTTTGATAGGAACTCTGGCGCTTTGGACAGGTCGCATCACTTCCGAAATTACGGTCTTGGCACTGATTGTCGTCTGTATCACTTTGGCGCTTCTGCCCTTACTGAATCGACGACTTGTTGTGCTCCTCAAGAGTCACGCTTACCTTGCGGTGTATGATACGATGGATGCTAACGTAAAACGCACTATGAACTATGGGCAGAAAGCGCTGGATCCACTGACAGAGCGTGAACAGGAAGTATTAGAGGAGATTCTGGCTGGAAAATCCAATCGAGAAGTGGCAGCTACTCTCCACATTACAGAGAGTACGGTAAAAACACATGCCAGGAACATTTACTCCAAGTTTGCTGTTCACAGTCGTGCGGAGTTAATCAGCACCCTGCTTAAGGGTGAGGACTAATCGCTTCTAATTTGCATACAGTCCTCTCATACGGAAGTATGAGAGGTGTTTCTTGTTAAGACCATCCCTTTGGGCGATGGTCTTTTTGTACCCACGTTGTATGTTGGAAGAAAGGGTAGGAGCTATCTGGCACAACTGGTGAAGGGGAGAGTACCGGGTGAAGACCAAGAAGACCAAGAAAAACGAACAGAAGACCAACCCAGTGATTATTCTTATCATTATCGTTTGCTTGCTCTATGTAATATACAATAGCCTCGTGGTCTTTACTCTGGGTCTATTTGGGGAGCTAGCGGTGGGCACATTGACAAGTTATGACAACCGGGTGGATGACTCGAAGGCACCTCCTAATCAGTCTCGAACCGTGACCAAGGGTTACAGGTTTAGTGTAGCGGGTAAGGAGTATCGTGGACACTCAACATACAAGAGTGACGAGGCCTGGCCGAGGCTGAGGGAAGGCGAGGTAAGGACAGAACTCATTCGTTACTTAGGCCCTTTTCCGCGCATTAACAAACCAGCCAATCTTGTGGACTTCGACAATCTCGGCGTAGCAGGAGTTTTCTATTACTTGGTTATGATCGTTGGTAGTGTGTTTTTCCTTGTCTTTGTCTTGCCCCGCATACGCTAGATTGAGAATCATTTGAAATGGAGGTAGATTGGATGCTCGAACAACGCCCATTGGTAGGTTGGTCCCAAGCCTCAAGTTCACCTGAGATCCTAGAAACGATACGGAAAACCAGGGTTTCTGCCTGGAGGTGGACGATGGCTTTATCCCTCGTCTTTCCCCTGGGTTTCCTTGTTGCAGGCCTTCTCTCTGACGAAATGCCTCTGGGTGAAGGTTTGATCATCGGTACAGTCTTGGGTCTCTTCATGTTCATGCTTGGAGTCTGGCGCCTGCGCAATGCGAAGAAACCCGGCTGGGAAGGTGTCGTTATAAAGAAGTTGGAGAAGAAACGACATAGGCGTGATGACGATGGCTTCGACCGTTCCTACATGGAGTACATTGTGCTAATCAAGACGGATCAAGGTAAGAAGAAGAGGATTATCGAACGAAAGCAGGGTGCCCTCATGTATCACTACTTCAAAGTTGGGGATCGGGTTCGCTATCATCCTGCTTTAGAAACCTATGAGAAGTACGACAAGTCAAAGGATCGGGTGATTTATTGTAACGTCTGTCGCACAATGAACCCTTTGGCCAATGATCGGTGTGAGAAGTGCAATAACTTGCTTTTCAAGTAGGAGCAGAGTCTCAAGAGACCTAGATCTTGACATGGTTGGAGCCCAGAGCAATGACACTGGGTTCCTTTTTTATTATTGACATATGTCGGAAACGGGTTATACTAGAATCATAATGGACATATGCCGGAAACGAGGAGGTGAGTGTTTTGCCGAGATTGGACGGAAGTGGACCTCAAGGTTTTGGACCTATGAGTGGGGGCGGATTTGGCTACTGTGTCCCTCGTGGTCGTGGCCGCGGCTATCGATATGGTTATGGTTTTGGACCTGGGGTGAGCTACGGCATTGGCCGTGGCGTATGGGGTCGAGACCTATCCCGGACAGAGAGGGAACTCTTGGCGGAAGAACGAGATCGGCTTGAAGCACGTCTCAAGGCGATTGACGCAGAACTCGACGAAGAATAGAAGGAAGGCAGGGGAGAGTAGATGACTATGTGAGATGCTTTCCTCTGCACTTGAGGTGATGGAATGCCTAGACCACGGAAGTGGAGGAGAGTATGTGCTTTGCCTGGAACGAACAGTTTTGGTCCCCTGGGCCAGCCAGTGGGTTCTGAGGAGATCGTCTCTATGACGGTTGATGAGTACGAGACCATTCGCTTAATTGATCTGGAGGGCTTTACCCAAGAAGAATGCGCCGACCAGATGGACATTTCTCGCACAACCGTTCAGGGAATCTATAGTGGAGCAAGAAGGAAACTAGCTGAATCTCTTGTTCATGGGAAAGTACTCGTGATTGGTGGCGGTGAGTTTTTACTCTGTGATGGCCAGGGACCTGGCTGTGGCCGGGGCTGCCAGAGGCATGGGCGTACACGAAGATCTAGATTGGAGGAGAGTGATGAGAATCGCAATTCCAGTAGATAGAACAGACATGGAAGGAAAGGTGCATGCATCCTTCGGACGGGCGCCATTCTTTCTCATCTACGAGACCGATACCCAGGATGCAAAGTTTTTTGAGAATCAAGCCTTGGTAAGCCCAGGAGGCGCAGGAACAAAGTCGGCCCAGGTCATGTTAGATTATGCCGTAGATGCACTCTTAACGCCAAGGTGCGGTGAGAAGGCGGCCAGGGTACTTGAGGCGGCAGGCATTAAGCTCCACAAGACAGATTCTACGTCCATCGAGGAGAGTATCGCGGCTTTCTTGGAGGGTAAGCTCCCCCCAATTATGCCAGTGCAGGCGGAACTCTCCAACCACGGAGGAGATTGACTTGAAGATCGCAGTCTTGAGTGGTAAGGGTGGCACCGGGAAGACATTTATTGCTACAAACATGGCTGCCGTTGCGCAGGAATCCACCTATGTTGATTGTGATGTGGAGGAACCCAATGGGCACCTGTTCCTTAGACCGAAGGAAGTTCAGGTAAAGAGTGTGACGGTCCCGATTCCAGTGGTGAACGAAGCACTCTGCAATGGGTGCCGTAAGTGTGTGGATTTTTGCCGCTTTGGAGCCCTAGCTTACACTGGACGTGGACTCATCGTCTTGGACGATATCTGTCACTCCTGCGGAGGGTGCGTACTACTCTGTCCAGAAAATGCCCTTACAGAGAGAAAAAAGACTGTCGGTGAAATACACGAGGGAGTTTCCCGGAGCATCAAATGCATAACCGGGGTCTTACATCCTGGAGAAGCGTCTGGAGTTCCCGTTATCAGCAAACTTTTGCAGGGATTGGACCAGGTACCTACCCCGGTATTGATCGATTGCCCCCCTGGTAGCGCTTGTACTGTTATGGAGAGTATTAGGGATGCGGACTATTGCATCTTGGTGGCTGAACCGAGCCTTTTTGGTGTGCATAATTTGGCAATGGTATGGGAGCTTGTTCAGCTCTTTCAGAAGCCCTACGGGGTCGTCCTAAACAAATGTCTGCCCGGGGATAACCCTGCAGAGACGTTTTGTTGTGAGAGGGAGATCAAGATTCTAGCCCGGATTCCTTTTAGTCATGGATTGGGCTTCATGAACTCCCAGGGAATCGTTGCGGTATGGGAAGATAGGAGCCTGCACACACTTTTTGCCGGTTTGCTGGAAAGGGTCGCTAAGGAGGTGCAACGTGAGTATGAAGCAGTTGCTTATCCTTAGTGGCAAGGGAGGCACGGGAAAAACAACAATCGCCAGTGCCTTTATTAGGCTCTCGGAAGCCACCGCATATGCTGACTGTGACGTAGACAGTCCGAATCTTCATCTCATATCGGGGTGGAATATAGAGCCGAAGCGAACAGATTACTGTGGTCTCCCTAGGGCGACTATCGATCCAGATCTTTGCATCGCCTGCGATTTGTGCCGCGAGCATTGCCGTTTCTCTGCCATCTCCGTCGGTGCAGATTATAGAGTGAATACCCTAGCCTGTGAGGGATGCGGGGTTTGTGAGTATGTCTGTCCAGCGGGGGCGATTGCGATGAAGCCGCAAGTCGATGGCGATTTGATGCTCTACGCTGATTCTGATCGGGCCTTTTCAACGGCGAGGTTAAACGCGGGAAGTGGGACATCAGGTCTACTGGTTACTCAGGTGAAAAGGCAAATGCAAGAGAAAGCGGGCAGAGCTAGTTTGGCCATAATCGATGGCTCTCCAGGCATCGGCTGTCCCGTCATTGCCTCTTTGAGCGGCGTCGACCTAGTCCTAGTTGTAGCTGAACCCTCTATCTCTGGTATAAGTGACTTGGGGCGCGTCATCGCTACCGCCCAAACCATGGGCGTTGAGACTGCTATCTGTGTTAACAAGTATGATACGAATCTGGAAAAGACAAGGTGCATCGAGGAGTTTTGCCGAAGCAGGGGCCTTCCTTTCTCAGGCAAGATACCCTATGATGCCGTGACAATGCAAGCAATCAATCAGGGCATCTCCATTGTCGATATTGATTGTATCGCCGGAACAGCGGTTCGGAAGGTTTACGAAGAGACTATGCAACTCCTCTTGGGTCAGAACGATGGGGAATAGGGAGGGAAGAATAACAATGAAAGTTGCTGTTGCAAGCGAACAAGGACTGGTAACAGAACACTTTGGTCACTGCGAAGCGTTCATGATTTTCAATACTGTCGATGATCAAATCGTTAGTAGTGAGGTGGTGCCGAATCCTGGACATAAACCTGGTTTTTTGCCCCGCTTCTTGCATGGTCTCGGGGTAAACACAATTATCTCAGGAGGCATGGGTGCCGCCGCTGTAGGGATCTTTAACGAGCACGGCATTGAAGTGATTGTAGGTGTGGACGGCAGCGCTGAGAGAGCTGTAGAAGCCTATGTGAGTGGTAATCTGAAATCCACAGGTTCCGTCTGCCATGAACACAAACAGTAAGGATGCGAGATATCTGCTCCATTCGCCTTTAGTCCCCAAGCGTATTGGGGATTTTTTTCGTGTGTGGGAACCTATTGTCCGACGAAGGAGAAGAATTCTTTTCTTTCAGCAGGAATTTTCCCAGCTTCACGGAATGTTAAGTAATAGCCACCGATGTTATAATCCCAGGTAGAATACTGTGTTTGTGTAATAAAACACAAAGTTTCCGAGTCTGTTTCGTTCTTGAGATGAGAGTTTGAGGCGCAATCACGTAAGGACTAGGAGGTGATCATGGAGTACGTCGATGTCCGTTGCTGGATCATTACCAAAAAGCAGGAGGAGATATGAGATGAAACGGCTTTTAACAGCTTTGATGGTTATTGCCATTCTTGTGGCTATGAGTTTTAGTGTCTTAGCCGCCGAACAACCTTTCAAGGGAACAACGCTTCGCATTGTTTTGTCGAATCACCCTTGGACCGATGCAATTCGCCCCTTGTTATCAGAGTTTGAAGAGGCAACGGGAATTCGTTTACAGGTAGAGTCGCTCTTTGAAGACCAACTCTCGCAGAAGTTGCTAGTCGAATTTGCTTCTGGCACATCGACCATTGATGTGTTCATGCAAAGACCTTTGCAGGAGGCCAAGCAATTCCAAGAAAACGGTTGGTATACAGATTTGCGTCCCTTTGCTGAGGCGGATCAAGATATTGACCTCGACGATTTCTTCCCATCGGCTCTACTTGCCGAAACCGTAGAAGGTGTCCTGACCGGTATTCCCATCGTTACCGAACAGGAAATTATCTACTATCGTAAAGATCTATTTGAGCAAGCAGGCATCAGTGTTCCCACCACAATGGAAGAGTTCGAAGCGGCAGCAGCCCACTTCCACGATCCCGAAAATAGTTTCTTTGGTTTCGTATCCCGGGGACAAAGAGCAGCAGCTGTTACACAATTCTCCAGTTTCTTGTATAGCTTTGGTGGCAATTTCGATGTAGACGGCGTAGCCACATTGAATACACCAGAGTCCATAGAGGCCTTCACCTATTACGGTGACATGCTTCGGAATTATGGACCTCCAGGAGTACTGAACATGAGTTGGCCACAGGCTTTGGCTATCTTTGCCCAGGGCAATGCAGCCATGTATACGGATGCCTCGGTATTCTACTCCAACATGCTCGATCCAGAGCAATCGGATGTAGGAGAGCTTGTAGGATTTGCTCAGTTCCCTGCTGGCCGTGCAGGGTCACGCCCATATTCGGTTGTATCTTGGGGAATTTCCATGGCTCAAACGTCTAAGAACAAGGAAGCCGCTTGGGAGTTTATCAAATGGGCAACCGGCAAGGAGATCACGTTGGCTGCTCAGGCCGGCCAAGTTCCCAGCGCTAGAACCTCTGCCTGGGAAAATCCTGAAGGGGTAAAGAGTTTCCCAGCTCAGTTAGTTGAAGTGATCATGGCCTCGTCAGAAGGATCCATGCCCTACGATCGCCCGAATGTGATTGGTGTAGGCGAAGCTCGTGACGTGGTAGGTACCGTAATTGTAACCGCGATTGAAGGTGGCGATGTGGCAGCCGCGGCCAACAAAGCGAATCGCGACTACCAAGCTATCTTGGATCGGGAGAAGTAAAGGTATAGGTAGGTAGCACTTCAGGCAGGGAGTACCTCCCTGCCTGAATCAAAGGAGGTAGATGGAGTGCTCAGTCGATGGTTTGATAAGCGTATTCGTTATCTGTTTGTTATGCCTGCCCTAATCTTCGTTGTCGTGATGATGGCATTCCCCATCTTATACACGTTCAGACTGTCCTTTACAAAATGGAGTATGTCAGCAACGCGTCCTCCAGTCTGGATTGCCCTTGGCAACTATGTATCGCTCCTGTTTAACGACCCCCGGTTTTGGGGTGCAGTAGGTCGCACCTTTGCGTTTACCCTTGTTGCGGTAGCCGTAGAGACAGTGCTTGGAGTCATTATTGCTCTGGTTCTCAATCGGGAGACCCGTGGGCAGAATTTCATCAAGACATTATTCCTCTTACCCATGATTGCGACTCCAGTTGCTGTGGGGATGGTTTGGCTCCTCATGTTTGAACCCTCCATCGGCGTGATCAACTACCTCTTAGGCGCGCTTGGCTTACCCCAGGGCCTATGGCTAGCATCACCGAGTCAGGCACTTGCGTCTCTGATCATGGTGGATGTGTGGCAGTGGACACCGATGATCACGCTCATTGTCTTGGCCGGCCTGGCCTCCCTTCCTAGGGAGCCCTTTGAGGCCGCGATTGTGGACGGAGCGAGTCGTCTGCAGACCGTCTTTCATATCACCCTGCCCCTGATTAAGCCAACCGTAGTTGCGGCCGTGATTCTGCGAACCATTGATGCCTTTAAGACCTATGATATCATCTACACGATGACCCAGGGCGGACCTGGTTTTGCCACTGAGACTCTGAATATCTACTCCTTTGTCCTAGGGTTCCAATACTTCCAGATGGGCAAGGCATCGGCTCTGCTTATGGTTTTCTTTGCTTTGGTCTTAGGTCTGGCAATTATTCTTAATTGGCTGAAAAAGCCTTTAGCAGTGTGAGGAGGTGGAGAGGATGTCTGATACGATGGTTACAAGCAATAGGAGTCGACGTAAGAAGCAGCTAAGGAACCTGGGCTACTGGGTGGTTGTTGCGCTGATCATTCTTCCATTTTTGTTCCCCTTGATATGGATGCTCCTATCGTCCCTCAAGGTTCAGGCCGACATTACCCGCGTTCCTCCAGTCTGGAGCTTCACACCTACAACGCAGCATTACAGGGCGGTTTTTGCCGAACACGACTTTGCTCACTATATATTCAACAGTGGAGTGATTGCCTTAGGTTCCACGGCGTTTTCGCTCCTCCTGGGGCTACCTGCAGCTTATTCAATTGCCCGCTTTCAGCAAACTAAATTCTCCTTAGGCATTCTGGTGGCTCGTATTGCTCCCGGGATTACCTTTTTGATCCCTTGGTTTATGCTTTTCTCTAGACTCAGGATGGTGGATACGTATACGTCCATGATTCTAGCCCATATGCTGGTGGGCTTGCCATTCATTGTGTGGGTGATGACTCCCTTTTTTGAGGGCATTCCAGTAGAGCTTGAACAGGCGGCCATGATCGATGGGGCCAGCCAGGCGGGGGCCTTCTTTAGAGTTCTTCTACCCTTAACTGGGCCAGGAGTGATCACAAGCTCGATTTTGGCCTTTGTGTTTTCCTGGAACAACTTCATGTTTGGGGTTGTCTTAACTGGTGCTAGGACCAAGACGCTGCCAGTTGCTGTATTTAACTTTATGGCCTACTCCGAGATTAACTGGGGCGGACTTATGGCCGCAGCAGTCATTATAACTGCCCCGGTGATCGTCATTGCCCTGATTGCCCAAAAATACATCATTCAAGGTCTCACGGCTGGAGCTGTAAAAGAGTAGAGAAAAGGCGGGATAGTGCATGAAGGCGCTCGTACTTAAGGAGTATAACAAGCTGGTTTATGAAGAGGTTCCAGACCCGGAGGTGGGTCTCGAGGATCTCCTAGTCCGGGTCAAAGCCTGCGCCATTTGTGGCAGTGATGTTCAAGGCTTAGATGGCAGCACCGGTCGGCGCAGACCACCGATCATTATGGGCCATGAGGCAGCGGGTGTAGTCGAAGCAGTTGGCAGTCATGTACATGGATTTAGGGTGGGCGACAGGATCACCTTTGATTCGACCATTTTTTGCGGTCAATGCTATTTCTGTCGCAAGGGTCAGGTCAACCTTTGTGACCATCGCAGGGTCTTGGGTGTCTCCTGCAACGAGTACAAGCAAAATGGCGCCTTTGCAGAGTATGTGGCCATTCCTGCACGCATTGCCTACCATCTTCCCGATGAGGTCACCTTTGAGCAGGCTGCTATGGTGGAGCCAGTCTCGATTGCCGTTCATGCGGTCAGTCTTTGCCCCATCTCGCCTAATGATACTGCGCTTGTGGTAGGGGCAGGCATGATTGGTCTTTTCATCATTCAGATCCTTCGCATCATGGGTTGTGGCCAAATCATTGCCGTTGATCTCGATGAGAAGAAGTTTGAACTAGCTCGTCAGTTTGGCGCAACGACCTGCTTAAAGGCTGACAGTAAAGATTTAGGCCAGCACATCTTGGACTTGACCCATGGACGTGGGGCCGATCTGGGCTTTGAGGTCGTGGGAATCTCTCCTACAGTAGCCACAGCTGTCCAAGGCGTCCGTAAGGGAGGATCTCTGGTCTTGGTGGGAAACTTACAGGCCCAAGTGGATCTACCTCTACAGTCGGTTGTGACGCGTCAAATCACACTTTATGGCTCTTGCGCTTCGAGCGGGGAGTATCCCATCTGTTTAGACTTAATCGCCTCTGGGAAGGTCCATGTAGACGCTCTGATTAGTGCAGCAGTACCTCTAGCAGATGGGGCTCGTTGGTTTGGTCGGCTCTATGCCAAGGAGCCAGGCTTACTAAAAGTAGTGTTACTACCTTAAGGGGAGATGGCCGTGAAGAGAGTGAAGACAGGAATCATTGGCTGCGGTAAAGGGGCTCACTTGCATGCAAAGGCTCTGCAGAATCTGCCTGAAAGCGACTTTACTGCCGTTTATAGCAGGAATTTTGCGACTGCAAAGGCCTTTTCCAAAGAGTATCAAGTCAAGGCGTATGCGACGATCGAAGAAATGGCGACAGTTGGTGGAGTGGAAGCGGTCATTGTCTGCACGCCCCATCCAGCCCATGCTGAAGTTACAATTAAGGCGGCAGAAGCTGGCATGCATGTCTTGGTGGAAAAACCCTTGGCCTCGTCCCTTAGGGACTGCGATGTTATGATCAACACCGCCAAAGCAAAGGGTGTTCTACTAGGAACAGTCTGCCAGCGGAGATTCTACCCCTCTTCGATGCGCCTTAAGGAGGCTATCAACCTTGGCAAGATTGGCAGACCCATCCTGGGAACAGTCAGCATGCTTGGTTGGAGGGATGAAGCGTATTACACAAGTGATCCCTGGCGGGGTTCCTGGGATGGCGAAGGTGGAGGGGTACTGGTCAACCAGGCGCCCCATCAACTGGACTTGCTGCAGTGGTATCTAGGCCCAATCGATGAACTCTTTGGTTACTGGGAGAATCTGAATCATCCCTATATTGAAGTGGAAGATACCGCAGTGGCGGTCATTAAGTTTAAGAACGGAGCCTTGGGTAACATTGTGGTGAGTAATTCCCAGACACCGGCACTTTATGGCAAGGTCCATGTACATGGCCAAAATGGGGCATCCCTTGGAGTTCAGACGGATGGTGGGCAGATGTTTATTGCGGGAATGACTGGGATTACCGAACCACCCTTCAATGATCTCTGGACGATTCCTGGAGAAGAGCACTTGCTTGAGAAATGGAGGAAGCAGGACGCTGCCTTTTTCGAGACCATTGACCCCACCGTATACTTCCACGAGAGACAGATTGAGGACTTTCTAAGAGCAATCCTAGATGGAGGTAAGCCACTGATTGATGGTGAGGAAGGTCGCAGGACGGTTGAGATCTTTACCGCACTCTACCGCTCCCAGCGGGATAAGAAACCCATCACCTTTCCACTCCTACCAGAAGACAGCGACGACTACGATGGCCGTAAGATAAGACTCCGGGACTAAGCAAGCCCCGGAGTTCCTTTTTGCACACGAGCCAACATGCCTGATCAACTCGAACTGCCCGCAAGGGAGACTAGTATCTGTGGATCGATGATGTCTAAACCCTTGTCGTTTCGTATGATCGAACGTTGCAAGAGAGACAACACCTGTTCGTTTGTCAGACTGGGGTTAACCGAGGAGGCTAGGGCTGCTAACCCTGTCAGGAATGGAGTGCCCCAACTTAGTCCTCCTTCGTTATCCAGGACATACCCATTGGACTCTACATGGGAGGCCACATATCTCCCGGAACAGGGGAGATAGAGGCTTACATAGCCATTTTCCAGATCGTTGGTCTCTCGGATTCGCACTAGTTCTTCCCTCGTCATGTTGTTTTGCTTGAGAAACTCATTCATCCAATCCCCGATCACAATGTTGTCCAACTGGTTCATATTCGCCTTGTCAACATAAGCCGCTTCTCGGAGGGCAAATGGTGGATCCGTCATCGTAGGCATCGTAGAAGTAAACACGATGATTCCTTGGTCCCAGGCCTTCTCTACCAAGCTTTGGAAGGCGTCTTGTTCTTGGCGTAAGCCAGTAGAAATGTTGACAAATCGGATCTTTTCTTCCGCCTCGAGTGTTTCATTGTAGGCCAAGAGCCTCTCTAATGCTACGAGGACGTTACTTTCTTCAGCAAAGTTGGTTGCAAAGAAGTGTAGTCTAGCTTGGGGAACCACGCCGCATAGTTTTCCCGTAAGGATACTGGCAACAGTGGTACCATGATAATGATCTTCTTCCATCACTGAACCCACGATCTCAAGGTGGACAAGACTATCTGCAAACTCCTCATGGGTTTCTAGCAGCAACCCGTCAATAATCGCTACATTAATTCCTTTACCTGCATAGCCCTTCTCATGAAGAACTCTGAGTCCTAGACCTGGTTCAACCGTAGAAATATCCTTCACAACTATTACCTGTAGACTTTTTCTTGCATAGTGTTCGCTCCACAATGTGTATCCGAAGAAACCTGCCACAAGAAGGATGATCAAACCAACAGCAATCCTAGATTTTCTCCTCATTATCACTGTTCCTTTCCGCCAAAGCCTTGGCGCGGTTTTTACCATCATATAACAAGTTGATCGTAGTACTCTGTGAAGTGGTTGTCAATGTGTAACGACTCTTCTATCCATAGTGTGCCTGGTTAGAAGTACAAGCTGAGGATATAAATGAAGCAAAAGAGTCCATGAAACTGGGCTGTGGCCACATCTAGACCGCGGAACTCCTGCTCTTGCACTTTCCTTGTCAGGGATGGGACTAGGGGTAGAGTCAAGAAGACGGTGAGGGATGCCGGTGCGAGGGAGAACCAGAGCACACTTATGGCAATAAAAAGGTAGGGTAGGGTCAGTAGCGCATAGTACAGTGCGCCGCAGAATCGGTCGCCGAAAAGAACTGTAAATGTGATACTTCCGGCTGCTGCATCAACGCCACGGTCCCGAAGTTCATTAGCACCCAAGATCGCCGCTACCAGGAGTGCAACAGGTAGGCAGAAGACAATCAGCTCTTTGCTTACATAGGAGGTTTGTGCTACAAAAGAGACCATGGGTAGCATCATACCCATCAATACGAAGACGGCAGGGAGGCTAATGCCCTTGTGCTTATAGGCAAGGGGAGGCTTTGTGTAGTAGATTCCGCCTAGATAACCTGTAATCGGCCAAAGCAGCATAGGCCAGCTGGTCAGGTACGCAAAGACGAGGGAGGCGATGGCAATAACGAGAGATAACAGAGAAATCGCCTGCTTGACGAGCTTAACCCCCTGTGGGTTGTCCCTAAGAATGGGAATGGCCTGTGGGCTTGTTGCTTTGTCATGACCAGAGATCCAATCATAGAGGGAGTTTGTCAGGTTCGTGACAACATGGATTAGTAAAGCTATGAGCAGAGTCAAGGCAAGGACTGTACCTCGAAGGGTAAGACCCGTTTGCCTTGCTAAGGAGACTCCAAAGAGGACAGCTAAAAGGGAGGTCCCAAGGCTAAATGGTCGTATGCTAGTCCACCACAGCCGGATCAGGCTAGATGTGTTTCGCACTAAGATCATGGTCACGAGTAGACCTCCTTATCATCGTTCTACACATAAGCTTTCCCGAAAGAGCCAGGAATAACCAAAGGTCCAAATGAATCGAGGTATCAAGCTCAGCCTTGAGGTCCATTTTTCCCTTTACAGGAGAAGATGAAATGGTAAAATAAGGGCAGAAAATGTGCCAATGGATGCGATTAGGAGGAGTGCAACGATGTCGATTTTGATCGCAGATGATGAGGTTGATATTCGAAACCTTGTAAAGCTCAGTCTAGAGGAGGATGGGTACACTGTTGCTACTGCGGGAAATGGTAAGGAAGCGCTGCACATTCTTATGAACCAAGAGATAGTACTGGCCATTCTTGATATCAACATGCCGGTTATGGACGGCTTTACTGTACTGCTCAAACTACGTGAACACAGTACGATTCCCGTCATCTTTTTGACCGCCAGAAGCGACGAACAAGATAAAGTCTTAGGACTGGGGTTAGGGGCAGATGATTATCTTTCAAAGCCTTTTTCCATCAGTGAGTTGGTGGCTCGTGTAGGAGCCCAGCTACGGCGGAACAACGAGTATCTGTCCAAGCCAACTACCATCCTTCGATACGGGGAGCTCACCATTGACAAAGAAAGATGCTGCGCCTACAAGGATGGAACTGCCCTGGAACTGGGGGCCAAGGAGTATAAGCTGCTCGTGCATTTCATGGAGAACCCCGAGCGGGTGTTTACCAAGCGGCAGCTGTATCAGGCCGTGTGGGACGAAGAGAACTACTATGATGATAACACTGTGATGGTCCACATGAGTCGCCTCCGGAGTCGAATTGAGGAGGATTCCCATAGGCCCCATTATCTTCAGACCATTCGCGGCATTGGTTACAAGCTTGACAATCAGGGTAGAAGATGATGAGAAAGACCATTTCAAATCAGTTTTTCCTGCACTATCTAGTGGTCTTTGTCTTGGTCGCAGTAGCGACAGTGTCAGCATACTTTTTTTTGATCATAGCCAATCATTTGGCGGAAGACACATTTACAAAGAATCGGTATCCAGCCAGTGCTATGATGCGGGATGATTACCGGTTCATCGACCCCGCACCCATACTTAAGAACGGTGGTAGCTTGCAGATTGTTGACAAAGACTACCGAGTAGTCGTTGCAGAAGGCAAGGACGCATTGCCAAAAAGACAACTGACGCCGGCAGAGTTTACCGAGTTCTTGGTGGAAAGTAAGAGTAAGGATAGAACTCTCAGTCATGACATTCTATACAATCCACAAGGGGAGTTTTGGCTGATTATCACCTTTCCGACATCCTTTCGCATCGATTTTGAAGTCAAAATGAATCCTAAGGCGGCAACAGGTAACTTCCCTCGAGTAGCATTTATCTTTGGATTGACGATTGCCATCCACCTTCTGCTACTTACCGCACTTACCATCGTCTACTCCAGAATCACTGGGTCGAGAATCACCGAGTCCCTGCGCAAGCTTCGTGATGGTACAAGGCTTTTGCGGGAGGGAGATTATTCTGCAAGGGTAGACTTGCGCCTGACGAATGAGTTTGCCGAGCTGCAAGACACCTTTAACGACATGGCCTCTCGGATCGAAGAAGAAATCGATCTGCGCAAGAAGTCCGAGGGGGATAGGCGGCAACTGATTTTGGACATTTCCCATGACCTAAAGAACCCCATGGCCAGCATTGAAGGGTATGCGGAGCGTCTCTTGCATGCGGCCACGATGAGCGAGGAGGAGAGGCGTGGATGTTTGGAGGTTATCCAGAAGAACAGTCAAAGGGCCAACCGGCTCCTAACGGAGCTATTTGAGTTGTCACAAATGGATAGCCCTGAGTTTTCTCTCCATCTGGAAGCAACCGATCTCTGTGAAGTTCTCCGTCAGATCTGCGGCGAGCTTGTGCAAGAGCTAGAACGGGCGGGCTTTGACTATGAGTTCGCTATTCCTGAGGAGCCTGTTTGGGCCTGGCTCGACATTGACCGCTTTGGACGTGTCGTGCATAACCTGGCCGACAATGCAGTGCGATATAATCCTAGGGGAACAACCGTAAGTGTAAGCTTGACTGTGACAGATGATCAGGCGATGATTCACTTTAGCGATAATGGGATTGGGATCCCGACTCGTTTGAAGGGCGACATATTTAAGCCCTTTGTTCGTGCCGATTATGCCCGCACCTTCGAAACCGGCGGTAGCGGGCTTGGACTTGCTATTGCCAAGAGGATCACGGAGGCACATGGTGGCGATGTGGTGCTCTGCTCGAGTAGCGGGAAGGGTTCAACCTTTAGGATGACCATTCCAACGATTTAAGGTAGATTTAAGGGTCATTTCAGCTGTATGACAGGTTCACTTGCTAGGATAAGCAGGAGATCTGTAGTACAGCTTTTTTCATTGGAGTTATAGTCCCCAGGAATCGACAAGGGAGGGGGTATCAGACGGTGCATGAATCAAGTCGCATCATTGACATATTTCTGATGAGAAATGTCCTACAGAGCATCTACACAAAGACCGAAGGCGGGAGGTTCTTGTCATGATTCAAGTGATTCTATTTGTCCTACTTACGGTTTTCCTGGTTCTTATACTTGTAGCGATCCTCGTCCTTGTAGCACAGGAAATCCGCGCCCGAGTATGTCACAATGGCAATGCAAAAGGCACCGTACGAATGAAGAAGGCTTTCGTTTTCCTGGTAGCTCTATCCGTTTTGAACGGTGGTCTTGTCGCTCTTACCCAGTTTACTGCAGAAACTCCACCAATTAACGTCTCAGGCAGCATAGCGGAACTCCTTAAACTTGAGCTTGGAGGCATGAAGCAATGGATCAGTATTAGGGGATGGGACCGTAGCAAACCCGTGCTACTCTTTCTAGCGGGCGGCCCTGGGGGTACGCAAATGGCGGCAGTGCGCCACGAACTCTCAGAGTTAGAGAAACACTTTGTTATCGTCAATTGGGATCAGCCCGGTTCAGGCAAATCCTACTACGCAATAAAGACGGAGGAGATCACCCTTTCTACCTATCTCCAATCGGCTCATGCCTTGACAGAGTACCTAAAGGAGCGTTTCGAGCAGGATAGGATTTACTTAATCGGTGAATCATGGGGTAGTGCCTTGGGAATTTTCCTGATTGAAAAGTACCCAGACTCCTATCATGCCCTGATTGGTACGGGGCAGATGGTGGATTTCGCTGCAACGGAACGAATCGATTACCAGCTGGCCATGGAAATTGCTCAAGAAGAAGGTAACACGTCCCTGATCAAACGGCTCCTGGCTAATGGCATACCTCCCTATTATGGAAGCGATGTTACCTGGAAGAGCGCGTTGTACCTGAACTACCTCAGCGCAAAGATGGCGAACAACCCGGAGATCAAGAATCCCGGTTACAACACTCTGCGGGATATTGGATCTTCGGAGTATAGTTTGCTAGACAAAATCAACTTTGTGCGGGGAATTGTAAGCACCTACAATCATGTCTATCCACAGCTCTATGACATCGATCTAAGACGGGACTATGCCAAGTTGGACGTGCCAGTCTATTTCTTCCTAGGGCGTCATGACCTCAATGCCCCAACGGAGTTGGTGGAGGAATACGAACGCATCTTAGATGCCCCCGCCAAAGGGATTGTATGGTTTGAACACTCTGGGCATAGCCCATGGATCAACGAAACCGACAAGTTTGTCAAGGAGGTACTATCATGCTTTCTCGGATCCTGAGCTTCATGATTATCACTGCAATGATTCTGGTCTTAGCCGCCTGTGTGGCACCTAAGGGTAGTATTGTGATCTTGGAAGAAAGTCAGCAAACTGGATTTTCCATGGAGTTTTCAGAGTGGAGCTCGCAAGGTACCTGTGCGCTACCCCTGAAGAAGGACGATACAGTTCAAATCGATGTGACAAAGACAGCTGGTACGATAGCCCTCACCATGAGCGGACGAGGCTCCAGCGAGCCCTATACTGGGAGCAACGTGCAGTCAGGTCTCTTTACGGTAACGGTTTCCGAGTCGGATGAATACACGTTCATCCTAACAGGTAAGGCCGCCAGCGGCACGATCAGCGTCAAGAATCTAGGCAGCAGAAGATAACTGGCCAAGGCCGATTGATGATGGCCACCTATACCTTCACCATCACATACCTTCTAACCCATCCTGGGAACGTATTGGAAGCGATTGTTCCGTCCTTGTCAAAGTTTGTGGTGTTTGTCACGACCTTGACGCAAAGACAAGGTACATGGTATGATTTGTTTGAAATACGTTTCGCTTGTTAGGAAATTGTATGAAGCTGGCGTCATTTTCAGGGAAGAAAAGGACAAGCTTGCATCCTTGGATGGTACGAAATCGTATTATGAAACGAAAGAAGGGATGTTGTTGAAGAACCGTTTTGTCATCTCAAGCATCAAAACAAGAATGGTAGTTCTGATCAGTCTGGCTGTCTTGATTATCACTGTGGGAGTCAGCTCTTTTTTCTATTTTAGTGCAAATGGATTGGTTCGATCCTACATTCTGCGGGAAGCCGTGCTTGTGGCAGAACAGAATGGTGAAGCAATCTCTCAGTGGTTTAAGTCTATAGAAGATGATATGTTCTTGTTCGCTCAGATTCCTGCCGTTCGAGGACTCGAAATGGAACAAGCGCAGGTACTGATGAACGCCCTGATTAGCGAACGTCCGCATTATGGTGGCATTCTCCTCGCCGACTTGGCCGGTAATGCCTTGACCGTGGAAGGTCATATGATAAGCATCGCCCAACGCGACTATTTTCTCGGTGCTCTCGAAGGGAAGGGAGTCTTCTATTCAGAGCCGATGATCACTCAAGCCACGAACTTGGCCACGATCATGCTCGCCCGGGCGATTTATGATGATTCAAACCAGGTCGTTGGAGTGGTGGCCTTTTCCGTCAGCCTAGAGCAACTTCAATCCATCGCCAGTGACATGACCCTGGCCGGGTCTGGTCATGGCTGGCTCGTCAATGGTAATCGCATGGTGCTAGGCCATCCCGATTCACAATTCCTGGGGAACTCGGACCTCTTTTCGCAGGAAACAGCTCTTGTGCCAATTGTAACAGAAATGCTCAAGGGTGAACCTGGGGTTAATACATATCGCAAAGATAACGAAGACATCTTTATCGCCTTTGCGCCAATCAGCCACACTGGCTGGGCTATTGCTCTGGAAGCCTCCGAACGAAACGTAATGGGTGCGCTGGTGAGCATGAGGCGAATTGCGATTCTGATCGTAGTTCTAGCGGTGGCAATTGGTTCCGTCTTGGCTTTCTTCTTAGCAGTTAGTCTCTCCAAACCGATCATTCGCTTGAAGGAAGGTGCGGAGCGGATTGCTGCTGGCAATCTCGAGACTATTACATCTGTTAATCGAAATGATGAGATTGGAGCCTTGGCTGGCGCCTTTAACCAGATGGTACAGCACTTACGGGCGGTCATTGACAATGTGGCCAGATCTGCCGAACAGGTGCTAGATACGTCAAACGCCCTATCGGCAGCAACGGAGGAAACCGGTGCATCGGTGGAGGAGGTTGCCAGTAATGCCAATCATTTTGCCAGTACAGTTTCATCGATGAACGAGACTGTTGGGGGCGCGACTACGGCCACTTCGAGAATAACGACCATGGCTTCTGAAGGAGAAACTGCACTTGCGGCGACGACTGCGAAAATGGATGAGCTGGTACATAGCATTGAGTACTTGGCAGAGATTGTGCAAAGCTTAGAGGAGAGTTCGGAGCAGATTGAACTGATTGTACAGACGATCTTTGAAATCACAGAGCAGACGAACCTCCTAGCACTAAACGCTGCTATTGAGGCAGCTCGGGCCGGAGAACAAGGGCGAGGTTTTGCGGTTGTGTCGGATGAAATCCGGAAGCTGTCTGAGCAAAGCAATAGTGCTACGCAGGACATTCGCAACTTGATCACAGATATTCAAACGAAGACGAAACAGGCGGCAAATGGAGTGGAGAAAGGTGTCTCAGATGTGGGTGAGACAGCCAAGACTGTCTCTAATACGGCTCATCTACTGCACACGATTATCAACTCGATCAATGAAGTCGGCGAGCAAATCGAACTTGTGAGAGCAGATACGCAGCAAATCGAGATCGGTGGACAAGAGATGGCTGCGGCCACGGAAGAACAGTCTGCTACTGTGGAGGAAATCGCAAGTTCAGCTCAGGGATTAACGGAGATGGCCAAGGAGTTACAGTCCTTGATTTCACGTTTCAATATCTCAGAACGTAACTAGTCCTTGTTAGCATAGATCGTGTCATGACAAGCCCGCGCCCTTCCAGGCGTGGGCTTGTCTCCGTACTATGCACAAAGAGGATTCACTCTGGGCGCAACGAAGTAACACAAAGGATAACGTCATGAAGAGACTTGCGAAAATGGAGGGGTTTAGGTGAGTAAGCAAGGTGAGATCATAGGCCTAGCACATATTGGGGTGCATACTGACGATCTGGAAAAGTCGATTGAGTTTTACGAGAGTGTTTTGGGATTCACCCTTGATTATACTGCTGAGGTGCGCTCTGGGGCTGTAAAGTTAGCCTTCTTAACCAAGGGAAGCTGTATCATCGAACTCATTCACAACACGCTAGAGAACATAGCCGCTAGTCGTCAAGCAGGGATCATTGATCACGTCGCACTAGGGGTCAAGGACATCTCCGAACTGACCGCACGTCTCGCCGAACAAGGTGTCTCCTACGAGACAAAAGAACCAATGAGTTTGGACGTTAGGGGCGGTGTGCGGACTATCTTTTTCTACGGTCCCAGTGGTGAGCGGCTCGAATTCTTTGAGTATCTATAGTACGTACCAGCGACGATCAGGGGGTAGGAGTGAAGTTGATTCCAACGATCAAGTACTATGACGACAACGCCCTGACTTATTATGAGAACACCGTGCGTGCAGATATGAAAGCTTTATATGCGCCTTTCTTGAAGCGTATAAAGTCCGGTGCGAGCATCCTTGATGTGGGCTGCGGATCGGGCAGAGATAGCCTCTACTTCAAGAATCTAGGATATAAGGTGACGGCCATTGATGGCTCGGCAGAAATGGTCAGGCTATGCTCCGAACTGATCGGGCAGAGTGCACAGCTGATGAGGTTTGATGATTTGAGATTGACCGAGACGTATGGAGGCATCTGGGCGTGTGCTTCGTTACTCCATGTTGCAAGAAATCACCTGGTTAGTGTTCTTAAGGACTTAACCGCCTCGCTTGAGGATGGCGGTGCTTTTTACATGTCCTTCAAACATGGAGACAGTGAGTTTCGAGAACGGGGTCGTTACTTCAATTGCATGGATGAGGCCTTACTCAGGAAGATGCTCTTAGACATCCCCACACTTTGCCTAGAAGAGGTTCAGATCAGTGAAGATGTGCGTCCGGGACATGAGGGCGAATATTGGTTGAATGCCTATTTAACCAAGACAGAAATCGTGGAGTAACAAGACGATATTTGGGCCCGTGTTAGCGGTATTCGCTCCCACGGGTCTTCTTCGAGACCATACCAAGGTGCAAGCTAGAAAAGTGGAGGGTTTAGGATGGAGAAACTGAGGATGGAAACCAAGGATCAGACCAGAGCCAATATCGAGCTGATAGCCGAGCTTTTCCCTAATGTGATCACGGAAATGAACGATGAACATGGCAAGCTCCGGAAGGGAATCAACTTCGATCTTCTTAGACAGGAACTGTCTGGTGAGATCGTAAGCGGAGAAGAATGCTATGACTTCACTTGGGTCGGTAAAAGGGCTGCTATGGTTGAGGCCAATAGGAAAATCCGCAAGACCCTTCGCCCGGTGATAGAGGAAAGTAAGAGTTGGGAAACCACAGAGAATCTTTACATCGAAGGCGACAACTTGGATGCACTCAAGCTATTGCAAGAGAGCTATCTCAACTCGGTGAAGATGATCTACATTGATCCACCCTACAACACTGGTAATGACTCCTTTGTCTACGCCGATGACTTTACCATGGACATGGAGGACTTCGAAGAGAGCATTGACTACCGTGATGAAGAGGGCAATATCCAATTTCGTAAGAATACGGAAACCAACCCCCGCTTCCATAGTGATTGGTGCAGTATGATCTATCCGAGACTGAAGCTAGCCCGTAACTTGCTCCGGGACGATGGTGTGATTTTCATCAGTATCAATGACATTGAACTCGCGAATCTAAGACAGATCTGCAATGAAATCTTTGGGGAGTCTAACTTTGTTGCCGATCTAGTTTGGGCCAACAAAGAGGGCGGTGGTAGTTCTGACAGCCGCCTGTTTCGCATCAAGCACGAGCATATTTTGTGCTTTGCCAAGGACATAGATAGTGTCGATATCCAAGGCGTTCCTGTGGGAAATGAGGATCGCTATCGTTTTGCTGATGAGTATGTAGCAACACGGGGGAAGTACTATCTGCAAAAGATGGGCATGGGAACCATACAATACTCCCCTTCTTTGGACTACCCCATTACGGCTCCGGATGGCACGACAATCATGCCCGCGGATAACAATGGCGGTAGGAAGGCTTGTTGGCGCTGGTCCAAACCGAAGTATGAGTGGGGAGTCGAAAGTGGTTTTATCGAAATAAAGAAAGACAGAAACGGGATCTGGACAGTCTATAGTAAGCAATATTTGAACTGTGACAATGAGGGCAACATCATAACCCGAACCCAGAGGCCGATGGGCATTATCGATGAATACTCCAGTACACAAGCTGCCAAACTGCTTGAAAGAATGGGATTGGGCTCGATGTTCAGCTATGCAAAGCCGGTAGAACTCATACGCTATCTGTGCGAACGCGTGACCTCCGCCGATGACACTGTTCTTGACTTTTTCTCTGGTTCCGCTACCACGGCCCATGCTGTGATGCAGCTGAATGCAGATGATGGTAGCAAGCGCAAGTTCATCATGGTTCAGTTACCAGAGGAGACCGATGAACAGAGCGCAGCCGCAAGAGCGGGGTTCAAAACCATCGCCGATATTGGCAAAGAACGGATTCGCAGGGCTGGAGAGAACATCAAGGAAGAGATCGAAGGGGCTAATCAGAAGCTTGATGATGGTGAACAACCAAAGAAGGTACCAGATATCGGTTTTCGGGTTTTTAAGGTCGATAGCACAAACATGAACGATGTCTACTATACCGCTAGTGAGATAACGCAGGATCTGCTCACCCAGATGGAAGCCAATATCAAAGAAGATAGGACTGAACTCGATCTTCTCTATGGTGTGTTGGTTGATTGGGGTTTACCCCTCTCCCTGAGGCACACCATGGAAACGGTGGACGGTGTTACAGTACACACGGTTGATCAAGGGTCCCTTATCGCCTGTTTCGCTGAACATATTTCTGAAGAGGTAGTTCGAGAAATTGCAGGGCGCAAACCGCTCCGTGCGGTGTTTCGAGATAGTAGCTTTGCCAGTAGCCCTGGGAAAATCAATGTCACGGAGATCTTTAAACTCTTATCCCCTAACACGACTGTCAGGGTTATTTAGGGGGTAATCAGAGATGAAGCTAAGATTTAAACATCAAAAGTTCCAGGCTGATGCGGCCAAAGCTGTTTGCGACGTCTTTGCGGGTCAGCCGAGAATGGAACGAACGTACATTGTGGATCAGGGTACTAGCACCCAAGGAGAGCAAACGGCCCTCAGATTTGATGGAACCATAGACCAAGGGCAAGAACAGCTAGATATGGGTGTTGGTTACCATAACAGTAAAGTCTTGCTGTCAGCCGACCAAGTACTTGAAAACCTAAGGAGGGTGCAAAGACAGAACCAAATCGAACCATCCAAGAGCTTGGAAGGCGAGTACAATCTGACCATCGAGATGGAAACAGGGGTAGGGAAGACCTATACCTATATCAAGACCATGTACGAGCTGAACAAGCATTATGGCTGGAGCAAGTTCATTGTGGTTGTTCCTTCTGTGGCTATTCGGGAGGGAGTCTACAAGTCGTTTCAGATCACCCAGGATCACTTTGCTGAAGACTATAACAAGAAGATCAGGTTCTTCATCTATGACTCTAGCAAGCTGAACCAAATTGATCAGTTTGCCACGGATAGTGGCATCAATGTGATGATTATCAATTCCCAGGCGTTCAACTCGAGGGGCAGGGATGCTAGACGCATCTATATGAAACTCGATAGCTTCCGCTCCCGCAGGCCCATTGATGTTCTTGCGGCCACAAATCCGATCCTGATCATTGATGAACCGCAGTCAGTAGAGGGTAAGGCAACCAAAGAGCGCCTGAAGGAGTTTAATCCTCTGATCACGCTACGCTACTCCGCGACCCATAGGAAGGACTCCATCTACAACATGGTGTACCGCCTCGACGCGCTTGAAGCGTATAACAAGCGACTGGTAAAGAAGATTGCGGTGAAAGGAATCTCGGTCTTAGGTACCACAGCAACCGAAGGCTATCTTTACTTGGAGAAAATTAATCGATCCGACGTTAGACTTCCCACGGCTAGTCTGGAGTTTGAAGTCAAAGGAACCCAGCGAATTCGGAGGGTTACGAGGGTTGTGAGGGAAGGCTCCAATCTCTTTGAACTATCCGGAGAGCTTGGTCAGTATCACGGATACACCGTATTAAGCATCAACGGGTCAACCAACACCGTGGAGTTCACAAATGGTTTGACGATTGCAGTAGGCGATGTGGTGGGTGCTGTGAACGAGGACCACTTGAGGCGGATTCAGATTCGAGAGACAATCCTATCCCATCTGGAGCGGGAGCGAAAACTCTTCTACAAAGGGATTAAGGTCCTTTCGCTCTTCTTCATTGATGAAGTGGCCAAGTATAGGCAGTACGGTGAAGATGGGGAAGATGTTGCGGGTGAGTATGCTCGCATCTTTGAAGAGGAGTATCAGAGGATACGTGATGAATGGCAACGAGACTTTGGTGACGACGCTTATCACCGCTACCTGGAGGGAATCGACGTTACCAAAACCCATGCCGGCTATTTTTCCATTGACAAGCGCAGCAATCGCATGCAAGACGGTAAAATCCACAATAAGCGGGAAGGAACGTCCGACGATGTGGATGCCTATGACTTGATCATGAAGGACAAAGAACGACTCTTGAGCTTTGAAGAACCCGTGCGATTTATCTTCTCCCACTCCGCTCTCCGGGAAGGCTGGGATAACCCTAATGTGTTCCAAATTTGCACCCTCAAACAGAGTGGATCGGATGTCCGAAAGAGGCAAGAGGTGGGGCGTGGCTTAAGACTTGCGGTAAACAAAGAGGGAGATCGGCAGGACTCGAATGTCCTCGGGGGCGATGTCCATGACGTGAATGTCCTAACCGTTATAGCCAATGAGAGTTATGATCGTTTTGCCAAGCAGTTACAGTCGGAGATCGCAGAGGTCGTCTCCGATCGTCCTGTTATGGTTACGGAGGGACTCTTTGTGGACAAGGTGATTGTCGATGACTACGGCGAAAATGAACTTGTCATTGACGAGGCTACCGCGCGTGAAATTGTCTATGAACTGACTGTGAATCGATATCTGGATAAGAACAAAGCATTAACAGAAAAGTACTACGATGAGGTCAAGTCAGGAAGCCTGAGGGTTACTGAGGATCTCCAGAACTACAAGAAAGCTATTGTCAGCATTCTAAGTACCATCTATGATCCGAGGGTTCTCATGCCGGAGGATGCCAGGGGCAATAATGTTGAGCTTAGAGTGGATCAAGAAAAGCTTGAGAAGAAGGAGTTCAAGGAGCTTTGGAAGAGAATCAATGCTAAATCGGCCTACATTGTCGAGTTTGATCATGCAGAGTTGATCAAGAAAGCCATTCGAGCCTTGGACCGTGAACTGCGCGTCTCTGAGATCTTCATCACAGTAGAACAAGGTGCCCTGGAGCACATTGAGTCCAAAGAGGCGCTGGAGCGGGGTGAAGCCTTTAGCAAGGCTAAGAGTAGTTATGATAGGGTTCAAGCCGTCGTGAATACTGGCGTTACGTATGATCTGATTGGAGACGTCGTTGCGGGTACGGGACTGACGCGTAGTGACGCCAGGGCCATCTTACAGGGTATCAGTAAAGCTACGTTTAACCAATTTCAGCGGAACCCAGAAGAGTTCATCCTCAAGGCTACAAACATCATTAACGAGCAGAAAGCGTCGGTCGTTATCGAACACATCACCTACAACAAGCTCGGCGAAAGCTATTCGGTGGATTTATTCACGGACCCAACCCTCAAGGGTAGGCTAGGCGTCAATGCTATGCGAACCGAGAAGCATCTTTATGATCATCTCCTCTACGATTCAAAGGGGGAGATGCAGTTGGCCCAGAATCTAGAGGCTTGGTCTGATGTCGCGATCTACATCAAGTTGCCCAGGGGTTTTTATATCAATACACCGGTGGGCAAATATAGTCCCGACTGGGCTCTTGCCTTCCATGACGAGAAGGTGAAACACATCTACTTCGTTGCCGAAACGAAAGGCGACCTATCGAGCTTAGAACTTCGCAAGGTGGAGGACCTTAAGATCCGCTGCGCGCAAGAACACTTTCGGGCCATCAGCAGTGGTTCGGTACGGTATGAGGTTGTTGAGAGTTACGAAACCCTCCTGAGCGTGGTCATGAGGAGCCCCAGGTAAATGGGGCTCCTTTGGCTGTTTAGCCGGTAAAGTAGCTAGGCGAACCCTTTAGAACAGATCCCAATCCAAAGCAGAGAACTTCCACTTCAGGTTTCGTTTCGTTAGTTCGGCTGGACCTAAATCTCTGGTTTCTGCAGGCAGCACGGTCCCGTCTACCTTTGTTTGCATGTAAACCTTGCCCTTCTTGATAAAAGCCAGATCCCCTCTCGGATCTACCCCTATGTCATCTTCGTTGACCATGATCTTATATTCCAGAATGACAATCTCATCGTCTTTCATATCGCTAAACTTAATGTATAGTTCCGACTTCATATACTCCCGATCCTTCAGTGTTCCGTTGATACTTATGGGGTAGTGCCAGAGATCGGCCACTTTCTTGCTGTCCATGGCCTTTACTGCATCCTCGACTTGTCCTAGGAAGTTGCGGATGAGCTCTTTGTCTGAGGCCCCCCACTTCCCTAAGCCGAGACAACCAGTCATCAAGAGTGTAATGATAAGTAGACCAATCAGTAGGCCAAACGAACGCACTCTTTGTTTCATAAGATGTACCCCCTATTAGGAATAATTTGGTTGAATACTTCGTTCGACCTTATATTAAGAATACCTCTAGTCAATTGTGGAATATTTCATTTAATTAGAATCTGTGTGTATTCATCGCGCTGCCGATCCTGGCTGATAGGGAAACAAGGGCATTTTCAAAAACGTTTGCATTCTCTGAAGGAGTTGTTGGAGAAACAAGGAAATTAAGAAGGACAGTATTATCTCGCTTTAGTCCTAAAACCCATGGTGTGATTACCGATGTGACAGATCGGCCATTGCGTGGGTTGTGTTGTGGAAGGAGAGGCTAGCGTGTTAGATCCAACTGTGGAGACGACAGAAGACATCTTGCTTTGGAAGAGCAATCAGTTAGAGATGCTCTTGGAGGTAGGGAATACCCTGGCTCTGACGCATGACATGACAGAATTGTTTCAGAAAATCGTAGATGGCGCGGCCCAACTGATGAATCGGGGTTCTGCTGCTATCTATTTGTTGAATCATGAAGGACTTCTGAATCTAGAAGCTACGTTTCCGAGCTTACCGGATGATTTCCCAGAGGCCATGAAGAGAGCGTTGGTCACCAAGCATCCCCATATCTATAGAGTGCTCTCCACGATGAAGGAGTCTGTTTTGCCTGATACTAGAGTAGGCCCATTTGACAGAGGAAGAGTTATTGGTAACAGTTAGCCGTGACCTTCGTTCTCTCCTCTATATCCCCCTGTGTAACCAAGGAAGGGCTATTGGCGTTCTGATTGTTGGTAGCGTGGAACGAGTCCACGAGTTTACCCAGGATGAAATAGATATCTTCCATGCCTTGGCTAGCATGGCAGCGCTAGAGATCGAACGAACTAGGCTTTCCCACGAGAGGCAAGCCTACATCGATGAAATTGAAGAACATATCCGGCAGCAAGAGAGGATCAAAAAGTCCCTTAGTGAGAGTGAACAGCGCTATCGTCACCTGGCCGAAAACGCTTTAGACATCATCTATCGAATTAAGGTGACCTCTGCTCCGAAACGCCATCAACTTGAGTATATTAGTCCATCGGTCCAGAACATCACAGGCTACACCCAAGAGGATTTCGAGGATAGGCCAGATCTTGTCCGAGATATTATTCATCCTGTAGATTATGCTAACCTAAGGAAGCTGAGCGAAGAGATTCATGGCACTGAGCCCTTGACAACACTAGTAAAAAGTAGGCAGGGTAAGCTTGTGTGGTTAGAGCATCGAATCACTCCCCAGTATGACCAGGATGGACTCCTCGCTGCCCTCGAAGGCATTGCTCGTGACATTACAGAACGCAAGCAAGCAGAGGAAGAGCTGTGCCGGGCCTACGATGAGTTGAATCACGCCTATGAGGAAACGATTGAAAGTCTGGCCAAGGGTCTTGAGCTCCGTGATTATGAGACGGAAGGACATAGTCGTAGAGTGGTGGAGTTAACGTTACAGTTGGCGAGGGAGTTGGGTGTGCCTGAAGATGAGTTGGTCACGATTCAGCGGGGCGCTCTCTTGCACGATATCGGCAAGATCGGTATAGCAGATGCTATACTGCTCAAACCCGGTCCGTTGACAGAGGATGAGTGGGAGATCATGCGCCGCCATCCTAAACTTGCTTACGACATGTTATACACCATCGAGTATCTTCGCCCTTCACTTGAGATTCCCTTATATCATCATGAGAAATTCGATGGCAGTGGGTATCCCTTTGGCAAGAAGGGTGAGGAGATCCCCTTGGCTGCACGAATGTTCTCCGTGGTCGATGTCTATGATGCCCTGACGAGTGACCGACCATATCGTAAGGCGTGGACCAAGGCCGATGCACTAAAGTACATAGAAGAGCAGAGTGGGCGCCATTTTGATCCGAGGATCGTCGATGCGTTCTTGACGATGGAGAAAAACACGTGCGACCCCGATGACCCGACCTAAACGAAAAAAACCCCAGTAATCTGGGGTTTTTTGAACGTTTCGTTGAAATTGGAGACTAGCCTTTGATTGCTCCAGCTAGAGTCGTACCTTGGATAATGTACTTGTGGAAGATCAAGTACAAGATGATCGTCGGTAGCGAGGAAATGATCACTCCCGCTGCATACTGCGGGAAGTAGTTTGCTCCTAGGTTACCAATGAACTGCGAGATACGTAGTTGCATCGTAAACTTCGATTGGGAGCTTAGCATAATCAGTCCGATAATAAAGTCGCTCCATCCACCCATGAAACTCAGTAACACTGCTAGCACTGTAGCTGGTTTAGCCATGGGGAAGATGATGCGCATAAACACGGTAAAGTGCCCCGCTCCATCAATTCGGCCAGCTTCTACCATGTCTTTTGGAAGACCTGAATAGAAGGAACGATAAATGATCGTCCAAAAGGGAATTCCAAAGGCAGCGATGGGGAGGAATACCCCCGGGAAGGTATTGGTAATCCCAATCTTGGTACTAAACTGATAGAGGGGAATCAAGACCATATGCACTGGAACAAAGAATCCCGCCATGACAACGTAGAAAAGGACATTGGTTACCTTTGAGCGGTAAAAAGCGAAAATGTATCCAGCCATGGCTGCAGGCGGGACAGTAAAGAGTACCGCACCTATGCAGACCTGTAGCGAGTTGCGTAAACCTTCGCCGATACGTACCATTTTCCAGGCCTGTTCAAAGTTCGACCAGCGCAGTTTCTCTGGCAAACCCCAGGGATTGTAAGCGAACTCCAGGGGGGTCTTGAACGTAAAGAAAAACGGAATGATCAGGGGCGAAATGACGATCAAGGCCAATAGTATTAGGGCAATGTGTACAAGAACCGAAGACACACTGAGCCTTCTTTGGGATTTTGGAGCTTCAAACTCCTCAGTATACTGTGACACCTTTTTCCTACGCATTTCCGTTCCTCCCTCCTAGATACTCTGATCCGTTGCGCTGTGGTCATTGACAAAAGAGAACTGGAAGATCGTGATTACCAAGCAAATAAGGAAGATTACGACTCCAATGGCTGCACCCCGACCATACTGCCAGTTTAAGAAGGCCTCCCGGTAGAGTGTAATTCCCAGCGTGACCGTTGCATTCCTTGGACCACCCAGGGTCACCATATAGGGTAGGTCGAAGAGTTTAATGCTTCCCACTGTTGCCAAAATCGCTTGCACCCGAATGGCATAGGACACATAGGGAATGACAACTCGCCAGGCATATTGCCATTGGGTTGCACCGTCAATGAGAGCTGCTTCGCGAATCTCCGTTGGGATTTGTTCAATATTGGCCATCAAATAGATAATGCCAAACCCCATGTAAGCCCAAGTTGCTAAGGCGAAGAGGGACCAGAAGGCTAGCTTGGGATTGCCAAGCCAGTCAATGCTTTCTAGCCACTTCCAGCCAGTCGTTTTCGCAAAGGTCTTGATCACGCCACTTGTGGGCGAGAAGATAAACACTCCTAACATCGCCGTGATAGCCGAAGGTAGTACGTTACTCAGGTAGTAAACACCTCGTAGGCGGCCAATGATGCGCGTACGGAAGTTGACGCAGGTAAAAGCAATGAAAAATGCCAAGGGAATTTGAATTGCTACACTCCAAAAGGCCCACTTAAAGACATTAACAAAGCCTTGCCTAAACTCAGGACTAGCGAAAATGCGCTGATAGTTACGCCAGCCCACATAGATTTCTTCCCCAAAGCCGGAAGAACGCATAAAAGAAAGACGAAAGGTCTCCTTGATAGGATAAAACATGAAGGTGCCCAGAATCGCTAGCGCGGGCAGGAGAAAGAGAGCGATAAAACCAAGGCGATACCAATCCCTTTTCTTTTTTCTCTTTGCGGTCTGTGCTACTGCCACTTTATTCACCTCAAGTCACAGATAAGAATCCAGTCGGAGCTAACAAAGGTAGGGAAGGCTGATGAGCTCAGCCTTCCCGCTAAGTGCATCTACCTAACGCTTCCCAGTTCGTCTTCAACTAGGAGTTCGTAGCGTGCTAGTTCTGCCTTAACATCGGTGTCATCCATCAAGAAGCTCTGAATTGTCAAGTTGACAGGTGTGGTCAGAGCAGGCGGTAAGTTCTGATCCCACCAGAATTGAATGGTCTCAGCTTGGGTAAACACATCACTAGCCATACCGGTTAGTCTGTTCGGTGGGTTTACACCAGGTATGGAGGCCACACGACCAGCTTCTTTTTCTGCTGCTTCAACGGACATGGCGTAAGTTAGGAAACGTACGACAGCATCCTTCTTGTCAGCAGCAGTAGCGGTCGCTACGAAACCAACGTCGGTCATTCCTGCCAAATCGGTTACTTTGCCTACGCCACCTTCAAGAACCGGTACAGCGTAGAAGCCGATGGTCTGGTCTGTTTGGTTGGGATCTGCATAGAGACCGCAGAGCCAGGAACCGGAGATCTGCATAGCAGCTTGACCTGTTTGCATCAAGAGCTGGGCGTCACCGTAGCCTTCAGACATTGGTGTGTTGCCGAAGAAGCCGCGCTTCGACCATTCTTGAATCTTTAGACCAGCTTGGACAAAAGGTTCAGCATCGAAACGTACTTTGCGGGCTACAGCATCGTCAAAGATTGTGCCGCCATAGCGGTTGACAAGGTACATATAGGTTGCCAGGATGGGCCACTCATCACGGGCACCAACGGCAAATGGTTGAATACCATTGGCAACGAGTTTCTCAGCGACTGCTTCGAGCTCGGCAATAGTAGTAGGTACTTCGAGTCCGAGTTCCTCAAAGATTCCTTCATTGACATAGAGACCTGCAATGGCAAAGAAAGGTGCAATACCATAGAGGCGGCCATCATAGCTCATAGCAGCTTTAGCAGCTTCACTGGTTGGCACGTCGGATAACTCTTCGGTTAGGTCGAGGAGTTTGCCCATGCGTGCAAACTCACCCATGAACGTTCCACCCCAGCTTTGGAAGATGTCAGGACCCACATTCGCTGCAAGAGCAACGCGAATCCGGTTGTTGAGGGCTGCTCCCTCACTACCAAAGGCTACCCAGTCAATGTCGATATCTGGGTTATCAGCAAGGAAAGTCTTTACCAAGTTTTGCACGTAATAGTGATGCGGATCATCCAACTCTAGACCATCTACCGCCCAGATTGTTAGGGTGGTTTTCGCTAAAGCTACCGAAGATAGGATCAAGAGCGATGCCAAAGTCATGACTAAAAGGACTGACAATTTGCTTCTAGACATAAATTCATCTTCCCCTTTACTTTAGTATTCTTGTTGGACTAACCTTATGCAGACAACACTATCTTAAGTTGCGCGTACCACCTCCATTGCCACTCGTCTGTGTTCCACATGATTGACGCACAATTAACTCGCCATCAAGAACAACCTTTGTAGTCTTTCGCACAGGGCATTCAATTTGCCTGACTAACTCTTCTATTGCTACCCTAGCGATATCTACAAAGGGTACTCTGATCGTTGTCAACCCCGGTTGGACATAGGAAGATAGGATCAAGTCATCAAAGCCAACGATCTTGATATCTTCCGGAAACCGGATTCCATGTTCCTGGAGGGTGCGCATGCAACCAATTGCCATCATGTCATTGGAGGCAAAGATGCCTTGCGGAAAGTCTCTAGAGCGCAGCAGCTCTTGTGCACACCGCTTACCAGAGGATTCATGGAAGTCGCCGTGGAAAACGGCGATCTCTTCCTCCCGAATTCCATGCTCTTTACAGGCCTGGACAAAGCCCTGTTTGCGTTCAATAGCATCACGGGAATTGAGGGGACCTGCAATGTGTAGTACCTTGGTGATGCCAGTACTAAGCAGGTGATGGCCTGCTCGATACCCGCCAGCATAGTCGTCAACTGCGACATAGCTCTGTGGTACCCGATACTCCGGTGGCGCTTTCGATAAGCGGAAGAACGGAATCCCTGCCGCCTGTAGGCTCTTTACGTAGGTCTCTTCCATGGCGAAGTAACTTCCTACAATAATCGCACCCTGAAAGCGTTGTGTAGTAATCTGCCATTGTAGGTGGGGACTTAAGTCGCCCGAAGCTTCTCCAAAGTGAAAGTCTAGATGATATCCCATACGCTCTGCAGTGATATAAATGGCGTGGATATACGTCATAGCGAACATATTGTCTTGTTCGCCTTCCGTTGGTGAGGTACTTGGCCAGGTGACCAATACAGCAATGGTTTGTTTCTCATTCTTTCTGCGGTTGTTTCTTGTATACCCTAACTCTGAAGCAGTCCTCAAAACTTTTGCAGCAAGTGTTGGATCCACAGATGGATGACCATTCAAAACACGGCTCACTGTGGCCAATGATGTTCCGGCACGGGCTGCAATATCTCTCAATGTAGCCATGATCAAGCCCCTTAGCCTGTAATTTACATTCTATACTTTCTCGTGTTTTCTGGAAACTCCTCCAAACAATCGTGAAATTCACGTAATTATTTCTCGAGAAGCCTGAAAACGCAAGAAACAAAGGGATTCTTTTAGCGAAAATGTTTCTCGTAAGACAGCAAGGAAGTAGTCAAGAGGTGTTAGTAGGCTAGTAGGTTAGCAGGGAAGTACAAGTAGATGATCTTTCCTGGAGGAGATCGGGAAAGGCCCAAAGGATATAGCAAGTGAAGGGAGAATCCTGACATTCAAAGGGGACTCTAATCGATCAGGAGGTGTTGACAATGACCACCTTTGCAGCAATCACGGAAGAGATCATGGCGGATCCGATGAATCAAGACTATACAGATCGGGGAATTCGCCCTCTGTTCAAGGCGTCAAAGGAGGCGCGCCTTGTTATTGTAGGGCAAGCACCAGGTCGCAAAGCAGAAGAAACACGCCTGTTTTGGAATGATCCCAGCGGCGACCGCCTGCGGGAATGGATGGGCATCACCCGTGAAGAATTCTATGGTTCTGAGCGTATTGCTCAGTTACCCATGGATTTTTACTATCCCGGCAAGGCCAAGAGTGGTGATAAACCACCGCGCAAAGGATTCGCAGAAAAATGGCATCCCCGTCTCTTAGAGGTGATGCCACAGGTTGAAACCATTCTTCTAGTGGGAAGTTACGCCCAGAGATACTATTTGGGAAAAAGGCGTAAGGACAATCTAACGGAAACAGTGCAGAGCTTCAGGGAGTATTTGCCTAGGTTTCTACCCCTAGTTCATCCCTCTCCCTTGAACTATGGTTGGTTGAAACGTAACCCCTGGTTTGAACAGGATGTGATCCCTGTCTTAAGGGAGCTCAAGGAGTCACTCCTCTAACAGATCCCCTGGGGTTAGAATGCGGATAAAACCGCCTCTACGTTTGTGACCCGAATCCCAGAGTTCTTTAAGATTCAACCAGCTATAGCTACCGTAGGTAACAGCCTTCACATAGAAATCTCCATCGCGCTCTTCATAGCCGGCCAGATTGAACCAATGCCACTGATAGGGCTTCAAGGAGGGTTCTTTGTGACGCAATAAGAGAAAGGGGACAGGCATGGCAGAGTCAATCTGCTGTTTTGCCATATCCCGCGCCTCGGTCCAAGGTAAAGCCCCGCTTACTTCTGCAATCTCAAGGGTATTTGCGCCTGCATCTTGCCAAAACCGTAAGAGCCCAGAACGATACAGAGGAAGGGTATCGATCCCCTGCAAACGGGGGGTAAGGTAGCGCTTCATTGTCTTGGCAAAGGCCAGATAATCTTCTTTTGCCACATGGCCTGGATCATAGGGGTAGAGCTGAGGAAAACCCTTCACTCTTGCTAGATAGATACATAGATCGCAGGCTGTAACCGCAGCACAGCCCCCAAAGTACATGGACCAATCCCGAAACCAGTGTTGGTTCCAGCCGAGGGCACCCTCAATCACGAAATAATCCAACTCCTTTTTCATCTGCCGTCACCTCGCCTTAGAAGCTCAACCATGTACTTCTCTGAATGATAACGATCAACATAGATGTTCACCTGCAAGTCTTCCATTCGATCAAAAGGCGAGAGTAGAACATAGCCGCTTCTTTTGGTACAGTCACCTTTCTCCGTCTTGTAGACAAACTCTACACGGGCCGTGATATAGCTTCCGATGCGAATCCAATGGGACGGGATGATGTTGACCACAGTTCCCTCATAGAAAAGACCTTCTTGTTTCAACCTATGCAGTCTGCGCCTATGGGAAACTTCCTTGATCAGAAATGCACCTCCAATCACCAGCCACAAGAGGCCGTTCAAGAGGAGGGCCCAGTTTCCGTCGAAAGCAAAAAACAAGAGGAGCCCCACGAGGGAAAATGGAATCCCAAATCCCAAGAGGAGAAACTTCGCCAAGCCAGACCAGGGAGTTGCCACCGCTTTCACTGCATCGACCTCCTACGAACCAAGTTGTTACATGCTTTCATAGCATCAGTTCTATTATACGATAAAGAACCTGATCTGACAGGCACATGGGAGTATAATCAAAGACTAGTCTGTGAGGTTTTCTGTGCTTTCCGTCTTCCGTTGGAAGATTGGAATAAAGAGACGACTCAGCATCAAAAGGCCACCAAGGCCAAATAGGGCCACCCAACCCACGAGGAGGGTTTGCCACCCCCAACTCTTTAGGACAATTCCGGCTAGAATGGTCATGGAACCGGAACCTACATAGGAAGCAAAGTCTAAGAAGCCAGCCAAGGTGGAAGTCTTCCCGCTATGGGAGTAGCGAAGGGGTATCGACGATAGTAAGAGATTGTTGATGCCGTTAATGGCTAGGGAGCAAAGTCCGATCAAGAGGGTCAGCGTTAAGAGGGAATCGCTGTTTAGGGTAAAGCGTACAGCTAGGGCACAAACCACACCCACGGCGAAGAGAATGGTAATGGCCAACTCGTCATGGCCTTTGACCCTTTGATTCAACCGACTGGCGAGCAAGACCCCTAGGAAGCCAAAGGTGGGGACCAAGAGGGAATAGATGGCTGCAACTCCAATGGATTGATCATGATTTTGCACCAATAAAATGGGAGTCCAAAGGCTGATACCGTCTTTGATCATACCTTGAACAATGGTGATCAAGGCCAAAAACAAGAACTTGGGTTGGCGCAGAAACACCAGTGTGTCCTGGAAGTAGACCTTAAGTGGAGGTTTTCTCTCCTTGAGGGTCGGGCTAGAAGAGGAGATAGTGAGACCAACATCCCTGGGGTGATCTCGGATCAAGATCAGCCATACGAACGCTTGGATCCCCAAGACGAGACTAGGGAGCCAAAAGACCAACTCCCAGCGGCCGAACTTGGCAAGGATCTGGCCAGAAAGGTACCATGAAATCAGGGAACCCAGGACACAGGTGGTACCCAGGAAGGGGGACACCTTGGTCCGCTCCGAGGGGGTAGTCCAGTTAGAGGCCGTCTTGATAATGGGTCCCCAACCCATGGACTGGAAGACTCCATTGAGGCCCCAGAATAAGACCATGGCCGCGAAGCTTTGGCTCAGACCGAAACCGAGATTCATCAGGGCTGTGCCAGCCAGGCCCACAAAGACGAAATAGCGGGCTGAAAAGTGATCGCCGAGTGTGCCGTTGACCAGTTGACCTAAGGCATAGACCCAAAAAAAGCTACCGCTAATCAGGCCTAGGGTAACTGTACTCCAGCCAAACTCCTGCTCAATAAAGGGCAGGGCGATAGCCATATTCACCCTGCCAATATACATGACGGCGTAAGTCAGCCAGAGCGTACCTAGAATACGGGCGCGCCACTTGTTTAAAAGAACATGGGGTTGCTCCACGCAATTCGCCCCCGTTCATCCACAACTTCGATCCGCACATACTTTTCATCCCCATGTAGGGTGTGAGTGGCTTCGGTAAGAAGACCTTTGCTTGTGGCATGGAAACTCTGACCACGCCGTTCAAAGGCAACAAAATGGATGGATACTGCAGGCGAACACCTGACATAGACCTTGCCATCTCTGACGCCATAAGCTTCGATTGTCGGGCCATTGGAGGAGTAGAAGTTTCCCTGGATCAAGGCTTGCTGAATGTGACCCACAGTGAGGGAGGGGGCGTTCACGACTACCCAACCACCGCCATAATCCTCTATTTTCTGATGGGAATCATCGGTAGCCACACCCCATACACGCATACCCTGACGCAAGAATGCATCCCAATAGTAGGAGGCGTGACCGGTGTTATCCTCAAGGTAACAGGCATGGTTATAGACTTCAATGGCGCCTAACCGTTTTAGATCAGCAATTTCAGCAAAGGACTGTCTAGACCAGACTGGGTGGCAGTAGATGGAGAAATATCCTTGCTCTTGCAGGCTATCGACTACAGCTTGGGCTCCAGTGATTCCCTGGAGCTGATGGTGATCGAAGCTTTCGAACTGCTCTGTTTGGGTGTTGGCTCCTCCTATACCTACCACATGGTGAACTTGGTAAGGCCCAGGAGAACTGCAACCGGCTTCAATCCCGGGCAGGATCAGAAAGTCAGGTTGACTGAACTCCTCCAGCCACGTGAAGGTATAGTGGTCTGTGAAGGCCAGAAAGTCATAGCCCCTTGCCTGATAGAGCTGGACCACTTCTTTGGGATCGAGTTTACCATCAGAAATCGTGGAGTGAGTGTGTAGGTTTCCTTTAAAGTGCTTTCTTGTTATCGAAAAAGGTTCTAAGTTCATCCGATCGTGTCCCTTCCTAGCTGAGAGTGTATCAAGACTTTGCAGCCCTTCATTCGGCTGATAGGTCAAGAGTTCGGCTGGTAAGGAAGGACTCCTGCCTCTATGCGCTGGGATTCCCAACTTTCGTACAATGGGTGGGAGAAACGTGGGTTACCCCACAAATTGATGATTCAACTGGAAGTTGAGTTCTGAAAATGGTTGACTCAACCAACACTTGTTAGAGATCCATCGACAGTTTCGTTACAATGTTCCTGCAAGTCAAGGACAAGACAGGGAGGGTTTTGATTATGTTTAACATGGTTAGAGTAGGGTCAAAGATATCGGAACTGAGAAAGGCCCATAACCTGACCCAGATGGAACTGGCTGACAAAGTGGGTATTAGCTTTCAAGCAGTATCGAATTGGGAGAGGGGCCTGTCCATGCCAGACATCGCCAAACTCCCAGAGCTGGCGGATCTCTTTGGAGTCACCATTGATGAGCTGCTGGGTCAGAAATCCGAATTGCTAGAGAGTGTTATCCAGGATAGGAGTGCCGAATACCTGCAGAGCAACACGATTACAGCCCAGGAATTCACGGAGATTGCACCATTGCTTAAGCCAGACAAGGCCGATGAGATTTTCTCCAAGGTAGAATCGTCTTTCGAACTGTCCGAGATAGTGGAAATCTTGCCTTTTGTGAGCAGCGAGGTTGCCCACCAGCTAGCTCGTAAGCTGGCGGAAAGTGGGGACTATGATCGTTTGGGCGCGGTGGCACCCTTTGTCGAACAAGGCCTTCTGGACAGAATGGCTGGAGAAATGTTATCTGAGGGAGAAGTTGTAGAGCGAATCTTGCCCTTTCTCAGTAGCGACACTCTGGCTCAGTTGGCCATGAGTCGCTACCGAGAACAAGGCTTTCCGGCACTAACCGGCATTGCCCCTTTTCTTTCACAAGATGTCTTAGTTCAGATAGCAGAATGGGAGTATGCCAAGCATGGACTGAAGCATTTCGTAGCCATGGCACCCTTTTTGAACAGGAAGTTTCTGAACGGTCTCGCCCGGCAAGCCATACAGACAGATGGCGTCCAAGCCATAAGCCCCATCGTACCATTTCTTGATCAGAGTGTGCTATCAGACTTGATCATGGACAAGTACCTATAGTTCTAATGGTGGTACCTATCTTCTGCGCACAGGGACCCATACTTCACTGTAGGCGTGGCCGCTTTGCTCTGGATCCATCTTCGTAAAGGAAAAGGATGGAGCATCAATGACTTCATAGTTCGAAGACGGTAGCCACTGGGCATATATGTTGGCCATTGTGTTCTGCAGGGTGGTAGGGAAGGGTCCTTCATTGGGAAAGACAGCCCACGTGTAAGAAGGGACGGGTACTTTCTCCAAGAGGGGGCTAATCTCGTCTTCTGTGGTGAGGACCCCAATGAGATGAGTCAAGTAGCCCTCTTCTTTCATGAACTTGGCATCCGCTTCGTAGGATGCATTGATAATCTCATAGGGTTCAATGTTCTGCAGCGAACGCATTTCCTTGCGCTGCTCTTCGGTAATACTCTCTGCGAGCTTGACAATCTCGTTGTTGATGCCTTCAAACTGCATAGGCACGCGTTTGCTCACACCGGCCAGATTAAAGGCCGGTTTTTCCTCGATTCTAAATTCCATATTGACTCCTCCTTTAACGGATATAGCAAATGAGAGCTTGGGGAAGGATTTTCCGAGACCGTGTTTGATGGCCTCTGATGGAAGGTAGCCGCTCCACCTTTTGTAGGCTCGGGTAAAACCATCTAGCGATTGGTAGCCGTACTTAAGGGCGACATCGGTCACTTTCTCCCCATGGAGTAGATCCAGGGTCGCTTCGGATAGTCTTCTGTTCTTCACATATTCGCTTAGTGTAAGGCCTGACAAGTAAAAGAATACCTTGCGAAAGTGGTAGTCTGAGACACCTGCATACTCGGAAATCAACTCGAGCGATAGATCGTCCGCTAGATGATCTTCAATGTACTCCATCACCTGGTTCAACTCTTTGAGCATGACTTTCCCTCCCTCAGCGATACCATCATACCAAAGTTATTCTGACCCTACTCGACTTTTCTGTTCGAAAATAATCGAATTTCGATAGTATACTTAGGCATGTCCAGTTGCGTCTCCTTCTAGTAGGTAGATTCCATGAAGAGGATTCTGTGGGTTTCTGACGTACTAGTCTTAAGAATATTATAAAACGAAGGGGGCTATGGGAGATGGTCAAGAAATCTCAGTGCCTTTTTTTGATGTTTGGTCTGATTCTGCTTCTCTTACCTATCAGCGGTTGCGATCAGAGTCCTGCGGTGCCTGAGGCAAGTGTGATCTCGGGGAGAGTTGTGGTGATGGACGATCAAGCATCGGGTTTGGGCGGTGTAAGCCTCCTCATTGTCGATGAGACGAGTGCGTATATGGAGACAGACGCGGAAGGGTACTTTGAGACGAGCGCTCCTAGTACAGCCGTTGTTGTTCCCCGTAAGACCGGTTATAGCTTTGTCCCAGAGAAGCAGGTAATAGGGGAAGATCAGGAGTTGGAGTTTGTGGCCTATCCTTGGGTGGAACCTGATTTTGCCAAGTGGGGAAAACAGTTCTCCTTTGATAGTCACTTGGATCTGGTTGCAGCCATTGCCTTTTCTGCAGATGACAGGTACATTGCCAGCGGTAGTAATGATCGTACCATCAGGATTTGGAGAAGAAGCGATGGACAACTCGTGAGAACCATGTATGGTCACACGAGTGCGATCAAAGTTGTTGCGTTCTCTCCTCAAGGTCACTACCTAGCCAGCGGTGCTAGAGATGGTAAGATCAAGATCTGGGATTGGCAGACAGGTCTAGAGGTTCGGACATTGGAAGGCCATGCTAACATGCTTACAGACTTAGTATGGTCACCTGATGGAACCAAACTCGCCAGTTCTGGCTGGGATCGTGAGGTTCGTGTTTGGGATGTTACCACGGGACGTGAACTGAAGTCGTTTACTCACGCAAATTGGGTGAGGGGAGTTACTTGGTCTCCAGACAGTCGATTCTTATATAGTGGGGGCGACGATTTAGGCCTAAAGGTTTGGCAGGCTGATACCGGGGAACTTAGTGCTGAGTTTGAGACGAGGGATAAGATTATATCCCTATCTGCTGCTCCACAGGGGTCTCTCGTTGCCATGGTTCTTGGAAACGGTGCCCTAAGGGTCCTTAACGTAGAGACAGGAGAGGAGCTTCTCCTCGGGCAGTATCCGGGTGAATCGACTACCTTAACTTGGTCTTTTGATGCCCGTTACTTGGCCGTTGGAATGGATAGGCTGATCGAGGTTTGGGATAGTGTAGACCAAGAGTGGGTACAAAGCATCCATACGGCAGAAAACATCTTTGCACTAAGTTGGGGCAAGGAATCACACTTGCTAGCCAGTGGAGGATATCAAGGCATCATTAATCTTTGGTCTGCGGAATCAGGGGAGAATGTACTCAGAATTGCTGGCCATACCCGTGCGGTTACCGCCCTAGCTTGGTCACCTCAGGGAGATTCTCTGGCCTCGGGAGGGGAAGACAGGATCATCCGGATTTGGGATGTCGATGCACGAAAAGAACGGTCTCAACTCCTTCCCGGTCATAGCGGGCCCATGGAAGATTTGGCGTGGTCACCAGATGGCGCGTATCTAGCCAGTGGGGGACATGACTTATTAGTGCGTGTCTGGAACGTGAGCGAGGACAAGTACCTTGGTGCTTTCACTGAACGCATCAAGAGACCATTTCTCCATGAGAAGGGTTTTGAGTTTGCCGTTGGGATGCATTCTGTTAGCCATGAAGACATCGTTCTTTCAGTGAGCTGGGCGCCAAATGGTAAGCGGCTTGCGAGTGCCAGTTGGGACAAGACTGTCGCAATTTGGGATGTGCCCACTGGAACCCAAGTAGTGGGTATGCAAAATCGCCAAGGATGGATTACGACCGTGGCTTGGTCTCCACACAGTGAGCAGGTGGCTTTTGGGGGCTATGATCAGGCTATACATGTCTATAACGGCATAACAGGCGAGAAAATCAAAGAACTCAAAGGACACACCGATTGGGTACAATCCCTCGCCTGGTCTCCCGATGGCAAGTATTTGGCAAGCTCTGGTCACGATCGTAGAATCTATATATGGGATCTAGCAACAGATCAGATCGTAAGGGACTTTGTTGGCGATGAAAACTTAGTTACCGCCCTAGAGTGGTCCCCTTGTGGGCGTTATCTGGCAGGGGGCAGCCATAGTGGTACGATACACATCTGGGATAGTAGTAACGGGGAAGTTCTCTACGTGTATCCTGGGCGGATGTTGGGCTTACAGTCTCTAGCTTGGTCACCTCGAGGCGATCAGCTAGCCATTACCGAGTACAATTCTGTCATCATCCTAGGCGAACTGGATTGATGCAGGTTGACCTGTCAGTGTCATCCTACTGTGTGTGAGGAGTCAAGCCGGATTGTTGGAGTATGCCATTAACCCATCTTGGATGCAATAGAGAAAGAGTCTCCCCCCGGTATTCATGGGGAAGCGGAAGCTTGGACTTTGCTCCGGGTATAGACGGATGAGATTGATCCGATCGCCCTTGACATAGGCGGCGAAGGATAAATAGTGTTCCTTGGTCATGGGATGATCTACCGTGATGAAGTAATCTGTGTCCATTTCTTCGAAGGTGATCTTGGGTAGCGCAGGTGTATCCAGGGGCAAGGTTTGCTCCAACTTTCTTCCACAACAGAAGATAGAGGCACTTCCTGTGCTAACCAAGACATTCCCGCAGGAGGGACAGACATAGAAACGTATTTTCTCCATATTGCCGGCGTCTGGCTTGTTTGGTGTGATCTCGCCTTCCATCATCTGCTTCATATCAACACCAAGAATGGTAGACAGTTCAGGCCACAACGATAAATCGGGACAACCTAAACCGCATTCCCATTTAGACACAGTCTTGCTTTGAATACCTAGTGCATCAGCAATGTTCTTTTGCGTAAGGTTTTGCTCCTTGCGGAGTTTTGCGATGAGCCTGCCGATTTTTACACAATCCATGTCTTCACCTCCGTTTCCACCTAGTATACCATATTACAGTAGCCTTGCGATGACTTGGACTAACCTCGTGGGAAGTTGCTTTAAGTCGGTGATATCCAACGTGTTTTCTGCACCGTAGAGTTCGCAAATGGCCTCTTTGTCCTGGCCGATGGCGGCTGCCAGAAACTGAACACCTTTGTGCCTATATTCGCACAAGGTGTTTTTCATGTCTCTAGCTGCGATTTCACTAGTGTAATCGGGCATAGCTTTGGGTTGTCCATCACTAATACTGATAACCAGTTTCGTGCTTTGTGGAGCTTGAAGCAATCGATCTGCGATGATTCGTAGCGCCATGCCATCGCGGTTATTGCTACGGGCTTGCATGTTCATGAGGGCGTACTTCTCGTCTGGATCCTTGCTCGCAAAATCCACATAAGAATAAATGGACATTTGCTCCAACCTAGAGCGATCTGCCGTATCCCCATAGATCAAGATAGGAATGTTACATCCCACACAGAATTCATACAAGGCGACTGCTGCCTGTTTTGCGGCTTCCAAGCGACCAAAGGTTGACATGGAAGCTGATTCGTCAATACGAAGTGCAACCGCCAGGGAAGGTTCTTCGGTCGGTGGTAGCTTGCGGGCGAAAACCCGAAGATCCATAGAAGCAATTTGATCTGCGCAGAATTTCGTGCCGTAGAGCTTTGATTTAGAAAATCCAGCAGATAGTTCATGTTCTAACAAAGGGTTTGTCTTGCGGATGAGCTCGAAAATGACAGCTCTTAGCTGAGCTGCCATGTCATCGTACTCCTTGCGGTGTTGCTCAGTGATTTCGGGACGATGCACAATCAGCTTAATATTCCCATGGAAGGTTCCCTGAACACTTTGCCGGGCCTCTACGTTTAGTTGTCTCCGAAACTCCTTCTCATCCACGTCGTCGATCATGGAGCGATCAAGATCATGATAGGAAGGGATCCCATCTTCTGCATTATCCTTGCTAGCTTCAGTCCCAATTTCATCACTACTTGCATCGGAGTGTCCATCGCTGTCTGGAGATTTTCTAAGCCGGATAGCGCTTTCGTTGGCACAGTCTGCGTTATCTTCAAGGTAGTCCCCGGAATCGGAAATATGAAGTTCCATCACCGAGTTCTCTTCATTTGCCGAAGAGCGAGTCATGCTAGGAGGTGCTTCAAGTTTGTCCGTTAAGCCGGAGTCCTTTAGGGCCTGTTCTAGAATTGCGAGCTCCTGTGGATCCGTCGTGATTTTGTAGAGGACCTTGTGATAGAGACTGGTCTTTACCGAAGTGCCTCTGGCGACAGCGTCAACCCAGAAGATATAGGAGCGCATTCCGGCCACCCCCTTGATTGCATGAGCCCGGGCCGTATTATCCAGTAGGATGATGGTGTCAGCCAAAAGGGAAAGAAGTTCTTCGTCATGACAGCCTGTCTTCGCTTCGGCCCTCCGCATCATGACTGTTTTGGGGGGCAAATCGAGCTTTTCTGCATGCTGTACACGATCGCGCAAGGCTTCGTTCAAGGGACGGTTACCCTGATAGCCACGGTTTGTTGTAATCACAGCAATGAAGTCAGGATGTCGGTGGGCGATGCGATTTGGCAGGTTTAGGCTGCCATCTGGTTCCAATGCAGAGTTCAGAGCCATCAAAACGGCGGCGTCTCGAATCACTGTAGGCTCTTGGATTTCTAGGAGCCAACCCTTCTCATAGGCCCGGACAATTTCCGATGGGTAGTACTGATACTCCACAGCACCTGATTTCTGGTCTCCTGATATGACTGGCAGAATGGAACCGAGTACATCGGACTTATCCATATCAGCGAAGCAGGTTACTTTGGTGTAAGGCAGGTTAAAGTTCGCGGAGAGGGCTTTGGCAAGCTGGGTTTTCCCTGAACCTGCGTCCCCCTCCAACAAGATTGTACTGATCTTCATTTCACCACGTGACCAATTTCTCATGACTTCTTGCGTGATCCGGTTTTCGGCGGCACTCTCAATATGGGAGGACGGCTTGTGCCAGACTAGGGCTTGCTCCTCCTCAGTTAATCGCCTTGTGGGGGATAGAATACATGTCCGTGTCATCGCCATACTCTCCTTGCCTGGGGATTTTCCGCTAGACACTGGTTGATTAGCTCTTCCAGTTTTGCTGTATGGTCCTCGTGAGGGTCCTTGTACTTTAGCACTTTAACAATGGAGAGTTCGAAGGCCTCAGAGCCATACTGGTTCCACAGCATCTGCAACTGTTTGTTAGGGTGCGAACCACCGGATAGTTTGAAGTTCGTGCTATTAAAGCTAGCTTTGGTATCTCTAGAAATGTCTAGGAACACATCGCCAGTCTCCTTACAGTGGTAAGAGATTACACCCATTTCAGGGCGCCTAGATTTATAGGATTCTAAGAGCTCCCTTTTTCGTCTTGTGTCCATTTTGTTCACCTCGACTCTATCATGGAGCAAGATCTCGGCGAGGGTAATCCACGCTCCGTAGACATCGGAATCGGTAACCTTCCCCAGGGTCACTCTATACTGGTCGGGGGTAAGCGTTTTGCGTCGGGAGGAAGTAGTGGGATATGGCATGGGAAATTGACTCTAAGATGCCTGGGGAGCTTGTGAACAGTAGAACAATGGGGCTCAAACGTAGTCGTCAAGCAAAAAAACGCACCCTAATACTTGTTAGACGCGCGTAAACATGCTATGATCATGTCATTGAGTTTCCATAACTCGGTTGAAGAGTAACCCTCTTTGACCACCAGGAGGACAAGCTTCCTCCTTCAGTTACCGTATTCCTAGACGAAGTATTCTATGGACAGGATCTACTTCTTCTGGATGAACATATACATGGAAAAAGACCCTCAAGTGGCCGAAAAAAACAACAATGCAAAGGAAGGACGGGTTGAAGCATGAGTTGGCTTGTTCTAGTATTCGTAGTGAGTGTACTAGCTTTACTGTACGGAGGCCGAAACTTCTACTCTGTAAAGAAGATCGATGAAGGCACTCAGTTGATGAAAGATATCTCTTCCCAGATCAGGCTTGGGGCGATTACTTTCCTACAATATGAGTTTCGCATGATTGCTTTTATTGGCGTCATAGTTGCCTTGTTAATGGGTGTGGCGGTTGGTTGGTATGTGGGCGCGGCGTTTGTCATCGGTGCTACGATGAGTTCTCTAGCAGCGGTGGTAGGTATGCAGATCGCTACCTATGCCAATGTGCGGGTATCAAACACTGCAAGAACCAGCAAGAAACTGGGACAAACCTTGAAGGTCGCCTTTCAGGGTGGTTCCGTTATGGGACTGTGTGTGGGGGGCTTTGCCCTTCTGGGTCTCGTCATCGTCTATGTGGTCTTTGGAGTTCTCCTTAAGCAGCTGTCGATTGAAAACGTATACTTGGTAAGGAACTGGTTGGGGATCGAATTCTCGCCCTTCACCATGACCATTTCTGGGTATGCCCTTGGCTGCTCGATTATTGCTATGTTCTTCCGTGTCGGCGGAGGGATTTATACCAAAGCAGCTGACATGGGTGCTGACTTAGTTGGTAAGGTGGAAGCGGGTATTCCAGAAGATGATCCTCGGAACCCTGCCACGATTGCTGACAACGTTGGAGACAATGTGGGGGACGTAGCTGGTCTTGGCTCCGACCTGTTGGAGAGTTTTGTGGGTGCTATTGCTTCCGCAGTGATCTTGTCCTTTCACCTTTTCCTATCAAGTGAGGCAAAAAATGCCGGGATGACAGAATCAGCGCTGCAGAAAATGTTTATGTACCCAGTGGTCCTTGCTGGCTTTGGAGTCCTTGCCTGCATCATTGGCATCGCTTATATCATCCGAAAAGAGCTCTCCGAAGATCCTCATCGCGAGCTCAATATTTCCACTTGGGTATCGGCTGGTCTCACCATTGTGCTGGCTGGCTTTGGGAGTTGGCTGATGTTCAGAGGCGAAGACTTAACGGGTCTAAACTTTGGCCTCGGGGCATTTTCTCCCTGGATTGCCTCTGTTTTAGGTATTGTAGCAGGTGTCTTAATTGGCTTTATCGCTGAGTATTACACCAGTTATGACTATAAACCCACGAAAACCATTGCTGCTGCTAGTACGGAAGGTCCCGCTTTGACCATCACCCAGGGCCTATCAGTGGGGATGCGCTCCACGATGGCTCCGGTTGTGGTACTAGGTGCAACCGTTATTGCCGCTTACGGTGTGGCAGGAATCTACGGCATTGCCATGGCAGCCGTTGGTATGCTTTCCTTTGTCTCTACCACCGTTACGGTTGATACCTATGGTCCCATCTCCGACAATGCTGGTGGTATTGCGGAGATGAGTAAGTTGGATCATGAAGTGCGGGAGATCACCGACAAACTTGACTCGGTGGGCAATACAACGGCCGCCATCGGTAAGGGCTTTGCCATCGGTTCTGCGGCTTTGGCTGCCACATCTCTCATGGTTGCTTACATCTTTTCTTTCTCACCACCAGATGTGGATCCGATCCTCAATATGATTGATCCCATGACCCTAGTAGGTGCCCTGGTGGGTGCGGCGCTACCTTACTTGTTCTCCGGCATGTTGATTGAGTCGGTGACAAAAGCAGCCCGCAAGATGGTTGACGAGGTTCGTCGTCAGTTCAAGGAGCATCCGGGCATCCTCGATGGAAGCGAGCAGCCCGATGTCAAATCTTGTATCGCTATTGCCTCTGAAGGAGCCTTACAAGAGATGAAGGTACCGTCTTATATGGCAGTTCTCTTTCCGATTTTAGCTGGCTTTGTATTTGGAGCTAACTTTGTGGGTGGTGCCTTGATCGGATCCATCATGTCCGCCATCATGTTGGCGCTCTTCACCGGAAACGCCGGTGGCGCGTGGGATAATGGAAAGAAACTGATCGAATCCGGGGCCATGGAAGGTCACGGCAAGGGTGGTCCGACTCATTCGGCTGCAGTTGTGGGTGATACCGTAGGTGATCCCCTCAAGGA
>Ga0265293_10001622_pt1 | contig 48281 bp, 51 predicted proteins | sample Munlanlewell138R_FD_192505 | JGI IMG/M metagenome (GOLD analysis project Ga0265293, IMG submission 192505) | Leachate microbial communities from a municipal landfill in Southern Ontario, Canada - Leachate well 138R | ecosystem: Engineered > Solid waste > Landfill > Unclassified | place: Canada... | reverse complement strand
TCGTATTCGCTACCGTCCAAATCGCCGAGGTCGACCTCCGGGCCGCACCTCGCGACCAGCCGACGAGTGTCCGATATGTCCCCGAACACCCGTCCGACATGTCTCCGGTCTGAACAGCGGGGGAGGGCCGGGGTGAATCCCGCCCTCCTTGTTACCGAGCCAATCTCGCGCCTCCCAGGACACCGCCTCGCGCCGGTTCAAGACACAGGGGGGCGGGAACCCTCGGACGGATGCCCACCTCGGACATGCGCCGGCCGGCGATCGCGCCGAGGGCTATGAGGGGTACGAGGGCGAAGCACGCCGTCTACCGGGCCTGCGGGATGACGTCCTGCATCAGGCGGTCGTAGGCGTCGTTGGTGCCGCGGCCGAAGTTGAAGTTCGGGATGATGAACTCGTCCACGCCCGCCTCGGCGTAGCGGCCCAGCGTGTCCACGATCTCGTCCACGCCGCCCGCGATCGAGGGGAAGCCGGGCGCGTTGCGGGCGCGCTCCACCACGGCCGGGTCGTCGGAGACGGTGACGATGGCCTGCGCACTGCGGTAGAGACTCTTCGGATCGCGGCCCACCTCCTCGCAGCGCTGGTCCAGCACCGCGCCCTTCTGGGCCAGGAGTTCCGGCTTGCCCCAGATGTTCCACTCGTCCGCGTACTTCGCCACGATGCGCAGCGTCTTCTGCTCGCCGCCCCCACCCACGAGGATCCTCGGGCCGCCGTCCTGCACCGGCTTGGGCGAGAGCGGGGCGTCTTTCACCTGGTAGTGCTTGCCCTGGAACGTGGTGCGCTCCTCGCGGAAGAGGGAGCGGATGATCTGCACGCTCTCCTCCAGCCGCTGCAGGCGCCACCCCACCGTCCCGTACTCGATGCCGTAGGCCTCGTGTTCGTTCTCCTGCCACGCCGCGCCGATGCCGAGCACCAGGCGGCCGCCAGAGATGATGTCCACCTGCGCGGCCATCTTGGCCAGCACGGGAGGGTGCCGGTACGTGTTCCCGGTCACCAGCGAGCCGAGCCGTGCGTTCGAGGTGGACGCGGCCAGCGCGGCGAGCGTGGTCCAGCACTCCTGGATCGGCGCCAGGTTCTCCGGGCCGCCGGGCATGAAGTGGTCCGCGACGTAGATGCCGTCCCAGCCGGTCTCGTCCAGGTGCTTCGCCTGGTCCAGGACGTGCGGCCACGCGGGGGAGAGGTTGAGCCAGCCGGCGAACTTCATGGGCGCTGCACCTTCTGCTGCGGTCTTCGGGCGAGGTCGACCGGAAGGTAGCACAGCAGCCGAGGGCGACCGTAGGGGCTCGCACGTTCGAGGCGTAACGTCACCACCCTCCTTGTTACCTCCTCAGCCTCAGCCTTCGGCAGGACACAAGGGGGGCCAGAGCAGAAGGCGGAGGCTCGCCTACGTGAGCGGGAGCATCCCGAGGCGTTGCATCATGCGACGCGCCAGCAACTGGTGGAGTTCGGAGCGGCGCCACTCCGGCTGGTCCATCTGGCCCATCTCCACCAGCACGGGCTTGAGGCCGGTAATGTGGTTGCCCAGCGACAGTGACGAGGATCCGCGACGGCCTCGCAGCGCCTCGTCGGAGGGCGGCGCGAAGGGGTCGGAGCCGAAGCGGCCACCGGGGCGGTTGCGCGTCGTGAATACCTCGCGGGCCTCGACCTCCGCGTTCACGGTGGCCACGACCTCCTCGACAGCGGCGGCGGCCTCGGCGTTCGTGGCGGTGATGGTCTGGCCGATGAAAGCGGTGCCGCTGTTCTCGCCGCGTTCGTTGAAGAAGCCCCAGGACTCGTGCATGTCCCACAGCCAGTGCGGGCGCCACTGCTTCGCCAGCGCGGTGACCTCCCAGGCCATCTGCGCCATCGGCGGGCCCTGGGGGTCGCCGGGGTAGAGGCGGTTGAGGTCGCCCGTGCCCTCCAGCGTGCGCTCGAAGGCGGCGGCGGCGCGGTGGTTGAGGCGAGGCAGCACGATCAGGACGCCGCGGTCCACCTCCCACTGCGCGGTCGCCTCTGCGGCCAGCCAGCCACCAGGCTCGTTGCCGTGCACGCCCCCCAGCACCATGAAGCGCGGCCCGGCAAGCCCGCTGTGGAAGATCGTCCCGTGCGCCTCCCACTCGGTGCCCGCCATCAGCACCACGTCCTCCCGGCCGCGCGGCATCACCGGCGGCTCGGGCTCCGGCGTCGGCGTCGGTCGAGGGGTGGGCGAGGTGGCCGGAGGGGGCGTGGGGTTCGCCGGGGCGGCAAGGGCGGGCTCGGGCGCCGGCGCGTTGCCTCCACGGGTGAGGCCGAACGCACCGAGCGCACCCACGGTGAGGCCGCCCGCAGCCAGGCCGAGGAAGCGTCTGCGGTTGAACGGTGAACCGTTGGGCGTCAGGTCGGTATCGGCCATGCCAATCCCCCGGGAGCGGGCGCCCTCTAGCCTACCGCGAGCACAGGCCGCGCGGCGAACAACACACCCGGGCCCCCCCGCGCGCCAGCCTGGACGCGCGCTGACGCGGGACACCACCGCCCCGATCTCGGTAGAGAACGCTCCGCCGAGGCGCTTCGCTCGTCGTCCTGGCCAGAGTTCCGACTAGCCAGAGTCCTTAGTGGGAGGAGACGTCCATCTGCGGCATCTTGCCAGTGGCGGAGTAGACGGTGCGCTCCGCGATGTTCGTGGCGCGGTCGCCGATGCGCTCCAGGTTGTGGGCCACCCAGAGCAGGTGCGTGCTGGGCTCGATCGTGGAGGGGTCCGCCACCATCACGTCGATCAGGTCGCGGTAGATGCGGTCGTAGAGGGCATCGATCTGGTCGTCGCGGGCGCCCACCCGGTAGGCCTCGTCCACGTCTTGCTCCACGAAGGCATGCACCGCGTCCCGCAGCATCTCGCGTGCGTGGCCCGCCATGATCGGGAGGTCGATCAGCGGCTTCACGAGAGGCTCATCCTGCATCATGATCACGATGCGGCCAATACCTTCTGCATGGTCCCCCATGCGCTCCAGGTCCGTCATGATCGCCGCCACCGAGACCACCAGGCGCAGATCGCGTGCCAGCGGCGCCTGCTGGCCCAGCACGTTGATCACTTCGTTCTGGGCCGCGAAGTTCTTGTCGTTGATGACCGTGTCGTTCTTGACCACCTGCTCAGCCAGGACGGCGTCGCGGTCTAGGAGTGCCGTCATGGCGCGCTCGATGGCGCGGTCCACCATGGACCCCATCTCCAGCACGGCGTCCTGGAGCGTGCCAAGTTGCCGGTGAAACACGTCGCGGACCATGTATGAGCCTCGACTCAGGTGACCGCCCGAATGGGTGTTGCCGGTACGGTGACTGTGCATTGTAATCAACGCCGTCCACGCCTGTCAGGTTATCCACACGTGGTCAAGGTTGCGTGAAGGTTGCAGCGCCCCGGCCTCAGACCTGCGCCTAACCTCCAGCCTCCATAGCATTCAAGGTCATGGACATCCTGACCGTCATCCTCTTCTTCGCCGGACTCGTGCTGCTGGTGATCGGAGCGGAGGCCCTCGTCCGAGGCGCCTCCAGCATCGCGACCGCCGCGGGGATATCGCCGCTGGTGGTCGGGCTCACGGTGGTGGCCTTCGGGACCAGCGCGCCAGAGATGGCAGTCAGCGTCTCCTCCGCTATTGGCGGGAACCCGAACGTGGCCATTGGCAACGTGGTGGGCAGCAACATCCTCAACGTGCTGTTCATCCTGGGGCTGTCCGCAGCCATCGTGCCGCTGGCGGTCTCCCGGCAACTGATCCGCCTGGACGTACCGCTGATGATCGGCGTGTCCGTGCTGCTCATCGTCCTGGGGCTGGACGGCAGCATCGGACGGCTGGACGGCGCCATCCTCTTCACCGGCATCCTGGCCTACACGGGCTGGACGATCATCTCGAGCCGCCGTGCCAGCAAGGCCATGGCGGAGGCCATTGAGGGCGAGTTCGCCCCGCGTGCGTCCTCGTCCCTGGCCATCTTCAAGCACGTCGCCCTCGTGCTGGGCGGGCTGGGGCTGCTGGTCCTGGGCTCCGAGTGGTTCGTGGACGGCGCCACGGAGTTCGCGGAGGCGCTGGGCGTGAGCGACCTGGTGATCGGCCTCACGCTGGTGGCGGCGGGCACTTCCATGCCGGAACTGGCCACCTCCGTGGTCGCCAGTATCCGAGGCGCCCGCGACATTGCCGTGGGCAACGTGGTGGGCAGCAACATCTTCAACATCCTGGCCGTGCTGGGCCTGACCGGCCTGGTGGCGGACGGCGGCGTGGCGGTGGCGGACAGCGCGTTGCGCGTGGACATGCCGATCATGCTAATCGTGGCCGTGATCTGCCTGCCGTCTTTCTTCACCGGCCGCATGATCACCCGTCGAGAAGGCCTCGCCTTCATCGCGCTGTACGTGGCCTACGTCTTCTACCTGTTCATCAACGCCACGCGGCCGGACGCGCTCAGCGGGCAGGCGGACATGCTGCTGGGCGCAACGTTCGTCGCCGGCGCGCTGGCGTGGGGCGCCCTCGCCCTGCGGGAGCGCTTCGGCGCGCAGACGCCGCTCACCACGGGCTGACTGCGCGAGGCGAGGGCGGACGGGCCGAGGCGCAACCGGGCGCACGCGTCCGTCCGGAGGCTCCCGGGGCCCATCCATCCTGCGACTGGCTCAGGACGAACGGGACCGGGGCCCATGCCGGGGCCTCGGACTCTGCGGACTCTGCGGGCTCCGCGGGCTCTGCGGGCTCCTCGGGCTGCCGGCGCTAGCCGAAACGGCCCGTGATGTAGTCCTCCGTGCGCTTGTCGCGCGGGTTGGCGAAAATCTCCTCGGTGGGACCGTACTCAATGACCTCGCCGGAGCCCGCCTCCCCCGCCAGCAGGAACGCCGTGTAGTCCGAGACGCGGGCGGCCTGCTGCATGTTGTGGGTCACGATGATGATCGTGTAGTGCTCCGCCAGTTCTCGCATCAACTCCTCGATCTTGAGGGTGGCAATGGGGTCCAGGGCGGAGCAGGGCTCGTCCATCAGGATGATCTCGGGCTCCACGGCCAGCGCGCGGGCGATGCAGAGGCGCTGCTGCTGACCACCGGAGAGCGCCAGCCCGGACTTCTTCAGGTCGTCCTTGACCTCGTCCCACAGGGCCGCCTGGCGCAGGCTGCGTTCCACCAGTTCGTCCGCGTTGCCCCGGAAGCCATTCACGCGCGCTCCGAAGATCACGTTGTCGTAGATGGACTTGGGGAACGGGTTGGGCTTCTGGAAGACCATCCCAATACGCCTGCGCACCTCCACCGGATCCACGCCCCGGTCGTAGAGGTTGAGGCCGTGGTACTCGATCTCCCCGTCCACCCGGGAGCCCTCGATCAGGTCGTTCATGCGGTTCAGGCAGCGTAAGAGCGTGGACTTGCCGCAGCCGGAGGGGCCGATGAGGGCGGTGATCATCTTCTCCGGGAACTGCAGGTCAATGCCGGCCAGCGCGCGGCGGCTGCCGTAGTAGAAGTCCAGGTCGCGCACCGTCAGCGCCGCCGGCTCCGGCGGCGTGTACTCGTTCGCCTTGCGGTCTTCCATGACCCGCTCGATGCCGGCGGGGACGCTGACTCGCCCCGTCGGGCGAGGCGTGACCTGCGGGGCCGGGGTGCGGACGTCTGGCATGAGGTCCCTCCTGCCGAGCCGGACTTTCAGCGTACACCCGGCTCGCGGTTGTCCTTGCGGTGGTCTCCTAGTGCCGCCGGAAGCGCTCTCGCAGCACGGCGGCGCCGATGTTGAAGGTCAGGACGATCACCATCAGCACGATGATCCCCGCGGCCGCATCGGCCCGGAAACCCTCCTGCGGACGGGTGGTCCAGTTGTAGATCTGCACCGGGATGACGGTGAAGTTGTCCATGATGCTGGTGTTGTCGTAGGCGATGAAGGCGAAGGCGCCGATCATCACCAGCGCCGCGGTCTCGCCCGCCGCGCGCGCCATGGCCAGGATCACGCCCGTGATCATGCCGGGCATGGCGCCGGGCAGCACGTGCCCCCACACCGTCTGCCACTGCGACGCACCAAGGGCCAACGAGCCCTGGCGGATGCTGTCCGGCACCTGCCGAATCGCCTCCTGCGCAGCGATGATGGTCATGGGCAGGATCATCAGGAACAGCGTCAGCGCACCGGCCAGGATGCTGGGGCCGAAGGAGAGGAAGCGCACGAAGATCGCCAGCCCCAGCACGCCATAGATGATCGAGGGCACCCCCGCCAGGTTGGCGAGGTTGATCTTGATGATGCCCAGCACCGCGTTCTGCGGCGCGAACTCCTCGATCCAGATGGCGGTGCCCAGCCCGATCGGCACCACCAGGGCCATGGTCAGGCTCAGCACCCACACGCTGCCGATGATCGAGGAGCGCAGCCCGGCCTGGTCCGCGAACCGCGAGGGGTAGTTGGTGAAGAACTCCGGCGTGACCCTCCCCCACCCGTTCATCACGGTATCGATCCCGAGCACCACGAGCGCGGATACCCCGAGGAGCGCCGTCCCCAGCAGGACGTAACGCGAGGCGCGTGAGAGGCGCTGACGCCGGGCCACGCGGCCGCTGGCCTCCAGGTTCACGGCGGGCTCGTGGGGGGCGGACGGCACGGTCTGCGTCACGGCCATCAGACGTACTCCTCGCGGAAGCGGCGGACGAACCATGCCGCGGCCACGTTGAAGGTCAGGGTCATGAGGAACAGCATCAGGCCCACCGCGAACAGCGAGCGGTACTCCACGCCACCTCGGGCCGCGTCGCCCAGGCCCACCTGGAACATGTAGGAGGTCATGGTCTGGATGCTCTCCAGCGGGCTCAGCGTCAGGTTCGGCGTCTGGCCGGCAATGACCGCCACGATCATCGTCTCCCCCACCACCCGCGCGACGGCGAGCAACACCGAGGCGATCACGCCGGACAGCGCCGCTGGCAGCACCACCATGGTGGCCACCTCCAGCCGCGTGGCCCCCAGCCCGTAGGCGCCCTCCCGCAGTTCTCTCGGCACAGCGGCCATGGCGTCTTCCGAGATAGAGGCGATGGTGGGGATGAGCATGATCGCCATGACGATGCTTGCGGCGAGCGCGTTGAAGACCGAGATCGAGTCGCCCAGCAGCGGCTTCAGGATGTCCAGCGAGATAAAGGTCAGGCCGAAGTAGGCGTAGACGATGGTGGGGACCGCGGCCAGCGCCTCCAGCAGCGGCTTCAGGATGCGCCGTGTGCGGCCGTGCGCGTACTCGCTCAGGTAGATCGCGGACGCCAGGCCAATGGGCAGCGCGATCGCCATGGACCACAGCACGATGTTCATCGTGCCCGCCACCAGTTCCCACACGCCGAACGACACGGGCTCGAAGAGCGGCTGCCACTCCGTCTCGAACAGGAACTCCCGAATGGAGACGTCCTGGAAGAACGGAATGCTCTCGCCCACCAGGACCACGATGATCGCCGCCGTCGTCACCAGCGACACCGCAGCGGCCAGGCCCAGCGCCATGATGATCAGGCGCTCCCGCAGCCGCTTCGTGGGGTGCGTCCGCATGGCCGCCATGAACTCGGGGCTGGGCCCGGTCCCCGTCGAGGCGGTCGGCGTCACGGGTACGTCGCTCAGCGCCATGGGCTCCCCCGCATCACGCGCACCTGCGCGGTGGCGCCCCCGCGGGCGTGCAACATCCGCGAGCGACACGGCTCGCCGGGGGTGCACGGCGGAGGACACGGCTGGGGGTAGCGGAAGTATCCCACCGCCCTCGCCTCGTGTCTCGCGCGCGCCTCGTGGCGAGGGTCAGGGGAGGAACGGTGCAATTTTCGCCACCTGCGCCTGGTGCACGTCTTCCGGCATGGTCACGTAGCCCACCTCCGGCACCAGTTCGTCTGAACTCTCGATGTAGAACTGGACCAGCGTGCGCACCGCCTCGTCCTCCGCCAGTAGGCTCTCGCGCGTGTAGATCAAGAGGGGACGCGAGAGCGGCGTGTACTCGCCCGACCGCGCCACCTCGAACGAGGGGGCGATGCAGCCGTGGCCGTCGTCGATCGCCACGGCGTTCAGGTCCTGGCCCACCTCCACGAAGTAGGCGAACCCGAAGTAGCCGATGGCGTTCGTGTCGTTCGCGACGCCCTGCGCCAGGATGTTGTCGTCCTCGGAGGCGGTGAAGTCGCCGCGGTGGAAGGCCGTCTCATCCACGCCCTTGATCATCGCCTCCACGAAGTAGTCGAAGGTGCCGGAGTCCGTGCCGGGCGCGTAGCCGGTGATCTGCCGGTCCGGGTAGGACGGGTCCACCTGGCTCCAGTTCGTATAGCCGCCGTGCCGGAAGATGTCGTGCACCTGCCGCGTGGTGAGGCACTGCGCCCAGTCGTTTGAGGGGTGCACGACCACGGTCAGCGCGTCGATGGCCACCTGGAGTTCCAGGATGTCCGTGATGCCCTTGTCGGCGCAGGTCTGGACTTCACGCTCCGTGATGGGGCGCGAGGCGTTTGCCACGTGGATCTCGCCTCGACAGAACTTCTCCAGGCCGCCACCCGTGCCGGAGAAGCCGACGTCTACTCGGACGCCGCGCTCCACCTTGGAGAACTCCTCCGCCACCGCCTCTGCGATGGGATAGGCCGTGGAGGAACCGTCGATGCGGACGTTGCCGCGGAGGCCGTCCCCGCTGTAGCCGCAGGAGGCGAGCAGGACGCCCAGCGCCGCCACCAGCAGCGCGCGCCTACCCAGCCCGAACACTCGCTGTACGACCATCCGGGCTCCTTCGGCGGCCGGCGTCCAGAGCCGGCGGGGATCGGTCGATCCACCTCGCCTCCGGATCGTCTGACGAGTTCGTTAATGCCCGCTTAAATCACCCGGCCCCGTCCGGCGCCGCTTCCGCACCGTCCGGGGTGACGTCGGGCGCGGACCTGGCCGGCGGGAGGGTGAAGCAGAGCGCCGCGCCCGGCTGGTCGTCGCCCACCCAGATCTCGCCGCCGTGGCGGCTGACGATGTGCCTCGCAATGGCCAGCCCCAGGCCGGTGCCGCCGTCACCGTCCGCCCGGGAGCGGTCGCCGGTATAGAAGCGCTCGAAGATCCGAGCGCGCTCGTGGGGCATGACGCCCGGCCCATGGTCGCGGACGGTGAACTCGATCAGGTCTGCATCGCGGCGGGCGGACATCGTCACGCGTCCGCCGGACGGGCTGTGCCGCACCGCGTTGTCGATGAGGTTGGAGAGCACCTCCTGCACGCGGTCGTGGTCCGCGTGGACCCGGAGCGGGGGCTGCTCGTGGTTGGGCGCCACCTCCAGCGTGACGCCGGCGCGCTCCGCGACGGGAAGCAGGTGGCGCCGGGCCTCCTCCAGCACGGCCGCCACGTCCAGGCCCTCCGGGTGAAACTCCTCCAGGCGCGACTCGATGCGAGAGAGGCGCAGGAGGCGATCCACGATGTGGCCCAGGCGCTCGATCTCCGCCGTCAGTTGGCCGTGGAAGCGGGCGCGCCGCGCTTCGTCCTCCACCCCGGACTCCAGCGTCTCCGCCAGCGCGAGCGCCGCCGCAATGGGGGTGCGCAACTCGTGGGAGACGTTGGCCACCAGTTCCTGGCGCGCCCGCTCCGCGCGTCGCAGCGCCGTCAGGTCCTGCAACGTCAGCACCGTTCGGATGTCGCCGGATTCCACCGCCGCCGCCGTGGCGAAGATCACCTGCTGGTCGCCGATGGCCACTTCCCGAGGTTCACCGGCGGACTCCCGCAGCACGTCCAGGAAGGCGTGGTCACGCGCGGCCCGGATCAGCGAGACGCCCACCATGGCGTCGCGCGGGCGGCTCAGCAGGCGGGCAGCGGAGAGGTTAGCGGCGATCACCTCGCGGTGGCCGTCCAGCAGCAGGACGCCCTCCGCGAAGAGGTCCAGCAGCGCCGTCATCTGCCCGTACGGCAGTCCGGCGGGCTCTGTGTCAGCCTCCGGGGACATGGACACGGACACGGCCGCCCGCGCCGCCGCGAGCGCCTGCGTGCGCACGAGCCAGGCGGCGCTCAGCACCGCCGCCGCAGCAGCCACGGCCGCGAAGCCCCGCGCGGCCACCAGCACCAGGAGGGCGGCCAGGACGGCCAGCGCCAGGACCAGGAACCTCGCGCGGCGGCTCACGGGACGAACTTGTAGCCGACGGAGCGGACCGTCTGCAGGTACATCGGGCGGGAGGGATCGTCCTCGACCTTCTCGCGCAGCCAGCGCATGTGGACGTCCACGGTGCGGGTCTCCCCCGGGTAGGTGAGGTCCCAGACGTGTTCCAGGATCGCGTCCCGTGAGAACACCTGTCCGGGGCTCCGCATCAGGAACTCCAGCAGCGCGAACTCCCGGGGACGCATGGTCACGGGCTCACCGTCCTTCAGCACCTCGTGGCGGGCGGGCCACAACCGCAGGCGGCCGAAGTCCAGCACCTCGTCGCCGTCCACGGTGGCGGCCTGCGGCCCCGCCTGCCGGGAGATGCGATCGCGCCGCAGGAGCGAGGTGACGCGGGCGCGTAGTTCGCGCATGGAGAACGGCTTCGTGACGTACTCGTCCGCGCCCAGGTCCAGGCCCTGCACCACGTCCGCCTCCGCGTCCCGCGCGGTCAGCATCAGGATGGGGATGGGCGTCTCCTCCCGCAGGATGCGACACACGTCCAGCCCGGACATGCGAGGCAGCATCACGTCCAGCACCACCAGGTCCGGACGCTCCGAGCGGGCGGCCTCCAGTCCGGCGATGCCGTCAGCGGCCGTGATCACCTCGTGTCCGTCGCGCTCCAGGTTGAACGCGACGGTCTCACGGATCGCCTGGTCGTCTTCGACGACCAGCACCTTGGACATGGGGCCTCCTCCACGTACTCGCAGGGGACGTGCTCGGCAGGGAAGGATACCCCGGAAGCCGGGCGCGCCACGGAAACGTGCGGCGGACGCGGAGATCGAAGACGCCCGCCCACGTGGGGCGGGCGTCCGGCGCACGGGCAACCTCGGGGGGCGAGGGTGCCCGCGTTCAGACGGGGTCAGGAGGAGCCGCGCAGACGCGGATCGAGCACGTCACGCAGGCCGTCACCGAGCAGGTTGAACCCCAGCACCGTAAGCGTGATCGCCAGCCCGGGGAAGAACGCCTGCGCGATGTTGATGGGGAAGGAGTTGCGGGCCGTGTTGATGTCCGCCCCCCAGGACGGGTTCGGCGGCGGCACGCCCAGGCCCAGGAAGGAGAGCGACGCCTCCGCCAGGATGGCCGTGCCCAGCAGCGTGGTGGAGATCACGATGGCCAGGGGAAGCATGTTGGGGATGATGTGCCGTAGCAGGATGCGGAGGTCCGTAGCCCCCAGCGCCTGCGCCGCCTCGATGTACTGGTTGTTGCGCTCGGCCAGCGCCGCGCCGCGGACCACGCGGGCCACGCCGGGGATGATCACGATGGTGATCACGATGATCACGTTGCGCAGCGACGGGTCCAGGAGGCGCACGATCATCAGCAGCAGGATCAGCGCCGGGAAGGCGATCAGCGTGTCCACCACGCGCTGCACCACCGTGTCCATCCAGCCGCCCTTGTAGCCGGAGAACGAGCCCACCAGCAGGCCCACGACCGTCCCGCCGATCACTGAAAGGAAGGAGACCTGTAGCGAGATGCGGGCCCCAAAGACCACCCGGCTGAAGAGGTCCTGGCCGAACTTGTCCGTGCCGAACCAGAAGGTGCTGTTGGGGGTCTCGTTCGGGAGCCCCGCGAACTCGTTCACCTCGTACTGCGTGATCACCGGCGCGAAGACGCCGGCGAAGAGCAGCACCAGGATGAGCACCAGGCCCAGCGCGCCCAGCGGGCTACGCCGCGCCGTGCGCCCCAGCATGACGAGCCGGCCTCGACGTGCGGTGAGGCCGCCCCTGGTGACGGTACGGGTGCCCTGGATGGTGTCGAGCATGGTGTCCCTCGCCTCTGTGTCCCGTCCGTGCGGCGCCTTCGCAGCGCCTTCTCAGTGCCGCCTGGTCACGAGTACCGGATGCGCGGGTCGAGCCAGCCATAGGCCAGGTCCACCGCCAGGTTCAGGAACACCACCGCGCCGGCGGTGTAGAGGACCAGGCTCTGCGCCACCGCGAAGTCCTTCTGCAGGATGGCGCGGTAGACGTACTGCCCCAGGCCGTTCAGGTTGAAGATCTGCTCGATGATCACAGAGCCGCCCAGCAGCCCGGCCACCTGCAGGCCAATGACCGTCACCACCGGGATGACGGAGTTCTTCATCGCGTGCTTGAACACCACCACGCGGTCCGTCAGCCCCTTGGCTCGCGCCGTACGGATGTAGTCCGTGCGCAGCACCTCCAGCAGCGAGGAGCGCGTCAGACGCATCACGCTGGCCATGGGCGCGAACGCCAGCACCAGGGACGGCGGGATGAACTGCTTGAGGTTCTGGGAGGGGTTCTCGAACAGGGAGACGGCGCCGTCCAGCCTCGGTGCGTATCCCCACTGCTGCTGCGGCAGGATCAGCACCAGCGTGGCGATCCAGAAGGAGGGCACGGCGAGCGCCAGGATGGCCGTCAGCCTCACCGCGTAGTCCGGCCACCTGTTGCGCCGCACGGCCGAGATGATGCCGAACGGGATGCCCAGCACCACCGTCCAGAACAGCGTCAGCACCATCAACTGGAGCGACACCGGGAAGCGGACCATGAACTCGTCGGTGACGTTCTGCTGGCTCAGGACGGAGCGCCCGAGGTCCAGCGTCAGGATCCCCCAGAGCCAGTCCGCGTACTGCACAGGCATGGGGCGGTCCAGGCCCAGTTCCCGGTTGACGCGTTCAATGACCTCCGGCGTGGCCTGGATGCCCTGCTGCAGCAGCGCCGGGTCGCCCGGCATCATCCGCATCAGCACAAAGACCACTATCGAGATGAACCAGAGGATCATCAACGCCATGACCGTGCGCCGGATAGCGTACGTCAGCACATCGCCCTCCCTGTAGAGCGACGAACGGGCGGCGCCTCACCGTGTCCGGATGCCGGTGGAGGTGAGGGCCGCCCGCCGCTGCGTTACGAGTCGTCCTTGATCGCCATCGGGCCCCTAGGCCTCGATCCACCACTCCTGCAGGAGCGAGCCATCCAGGGCGCCCGGCCCCGGCTGCGTGCGGTGGATGTCGCTGTAGTACAGCGTGTTGTTGGCCACGTTGAAGACGTTGAGGAACGCCGGGTCGGAGTCCAGGATGACCCGCTGGGCCTCCTTGTAGGCGGCGCGCCGCTCCTCCTCGTCAAAGATGGCGGCGGCATTGTCGATGGCCGCGTCCACCTCTGGCGTGTAGTACTTCGTGTCGTAGTTCATGTTGCCCGTGATGCCGCCCGTCCGGTGCCACTGCAGGGCGAAGTGCGGCGTCTTGTAGGACTGGTTGAACGAGAACGAGGCCTCGTGTGCGCCGGCGAAGTAGCCGGCCACCCACGTCCCGGCGTCCAGCGGCGTGGGCCGGATGGAGATGCCGATCTGCTGCAACTGCTGCTGCAGGATGTTCACGTAGTCGTTCATGTTTGCGGACGTGGGGTGCGCGAACTGGATCTCGGAGACCCCGGCCTCCTCGAAGAGTGCCTTGGCCGCCTGCGGGTCGTATGGCTGCGCCTCCGCCAGTTCGTCCGCCGTCAGCGCGTAGTTCTCGAACACCGGCGCCAGCGGGCCCATGGGCGCGCCCTGGCCGCGCCCGATGATCGCGATGTACTGATCGCGGTTCATGGACATGTTGATCGCGCGTCGCACGCGGGGGTCGTCGTACGGAGGCGTGTCCGTGCGCATCCAGAAGGAGTTGTAGCCCGTGGAGCCGTGCTCCACGTGGGTGATGCCGTCCGCCACCAGGCTGGCGGCCTCCTCGCCGTTCTCGGTGACGTGGACGTCGATCTGGCGGTCGCGGAAGGCGGTGATACGCGTGGCGGTGTCCGGCATGATGAGGATGCGGACCTCGTCCAGGTAGGGCTGGCCCTCCTTGTAGTAGTTCGGGTTCCGCTTCATGACGGCCTTGTCGCCCTCGACCAGGCTCTCCAGGATGAAGGGGCCGGCGCCCACGGCGCCCGCCTTGACCGCGTCACTGCCCTTGTCCAGCCACTCCTGCGGGACGATGGCGCCCTGCAGGTTGTCGCCGAGCGCCTCCAGCAGCCATGAGAAGGGGCTGCGCGTGACGACCTGAACGGTGTTGTCGTCCGGCGCCTCGTACGATTCCACGAACAGCGCGAACGTCGCATAGCCGTTGGCGCCGTTGTCCGCGTCCGCGATGCGGTCGAACGAGGCGATCACGTCGGCCGAGTTCAGGTCGCGCTCCGGGACGCCCTGGCTGTTGGGGGCGATCTTCACGCCGGGGCGCAGTTTGAAGACCCACGTCTGCTGGTCGCCGGAGACCTCCACGCTCTCCGCCAGGTCAGTGATCTGCCCCAGTTCCCCCAGGTCCTGCCGCAGCACCTCCTGACGGATCAGGTAGTTGTAGACGATCGGCACAATGCCGGCGCCGCCGTACACGGAGTTGTGCGGGTCCACACCCGCAAAGGTGGACGTCTGGGTGGTGTAGGAGCCGCCTTGCCGAGCGGCGCCGGCGTCCTCTGTGGCCGTGGCGGTGGCCGTCCCCCCGCCTCCGCCGGGCGCGGCCGTGGCCGTCGCCCCGTTGTCGTCGCCACCGCAGCCGATCAGCGCGGCACCGGCGATGCCCGCAGCGCCAATACCGGCCCCGCGGAGCGCGGCGCGTCGGGAGACGCGGTTGCCGCCAATCCGTGTCCAATAGTTCGAGTCAGACATGTGCGTTCCCTCCGTGGTGGCCCTGGCCTCTGCGAGCAATTTCCCCGGCGCTCGCATACAGGCTGTTTGTAGGCTGCGCAACGATCTATCACACACGGTGTGGTCTCACAACAATGTTCGCCTGTTCACAGACAAAATTTATCAGCGCGCACGGCAGGCACGCGGGCCGTGGTCCCCCCTCGCGGCTGACCGGATCCCGGGCGACAATGCGCCCGGCCCGCCCCGCCACGCTCCGTCCCGCTCCCCTCCGCCGTCACGAGGGCACGGACACGGGCGCGCGGACGGACGGGCACGTCAGCACTGCCGGCGAGGCGGGTGGAGCCACGCGCTCACCGTGATCGCCACTCGTCGAGGAGTCACCGTGGCCCGCTTCCCTCGCCTGCAAGACCCGCGCCTGGGCGAACGTCGCCGGCGCGTGGACCAGTTCGTCCGCCCCGTGCAGTTGTTCATCAGCAGGGAGACCGCCGGGGGCGTGGTGCTGCTGGTGGGCGCGCTGATCGCGCTCGTGTGGGCGAACTCGCCGTGGAGCGACTCCTACCACGACCTGCTGGAGCAACGCCTGTCCGTGGACCTGGCAGTCTGGTCGCTAGAGGGCTCCCTGCACTTCTGGATCAACGACGCCGCGATGGTGCTGTTCTTCTTCGTGGTGGGCCTGGAGATCAAGCGTCAGGCGGTCATTGGCGAACTGTCAGACTTGCGCCGCGTGGTGGTGCCAATTGCCGCCGCCTTCGGCGGCATGATCGTGCCGGCACTGATCTTCACGGCGGTGGTGGCCGGCGGGGAGGGGGCGGGCGGCTGGGGCATCCCGATCGCCACGGACATCGCCTTTGCCATCGGCGTGCTGGCGCTGGTGGGGCCGCGGGTTCCGCTGGGCCTCCGCGTGATGCTGCTCGCGCTCGCCATCGTGGACGACATCGGCGGGATCGTGGTGATCGCCATCTTCTACACCAGCGAACTGGCGCTGGCGCCGCTGGGGCTTGCCGCCGGCACGCTGGTGGCGGCGTACGTCCTGCGGCAGTCGGGGGTGTGGTATCTGCCCATCTACTTCGGCCTGGGCGCCATCGGCTGGGCGGCCACGGTGGAGTCGGGCATCCACCCCACCATCATGGGCGTGCTGCTGGGCCTCCTCGCCCCGTGGAAGGCCTGGTATCGAGAGGAAGGCGTGGCGGACCTCGTGGCCCATGAACTGGCCCGCTTCCGGGAGTCCTCCGACTCGCAGGATCAGGACGAGGGCGCCGAGCAGAGGGCGCTCGCGCTGCGTAGCCTGGCCACGCTCAGCCAGCGAGCGATCGCGCCGCTGGACCACCTTGAGCACCAACTCCAGCCGCTAGTCGCGTTCGTGATCGTGCCGATCTTTGCCTTCGCGAACGCCGGCGTGGCGGTGGACATGGCTACCCTGGGCGAGACGGCCATGGCGCCCGTCACGCTGGGCGTGTTCCTGGGCCTGCTGCTGGGCAAGCCGATCGGCATCATCATCGCCACGTGGCTCATCGTGCGGGCGGGTGCACGCCTGCCCGCCGGGGTGAACTGGGCCGGAGTGGCCGGCGTCGGCGTGCTCGCGGGCATCGGCTTCACCGTGTCGCTCCTGATCACGGAACTCTCGTACACGGACGCCGCCCTCCTGACCGAGGCGAAACTGGGCATCCTGGCGGCGTCCGCCGTGGCCGGCCTGCTGGGCTACCTGGTGCTCAAACGCATCTACGGCGCCCCCGCCCTCCCCCAGCCGGAGTAGCGCCCCCGAAGGCGCCGAAGGCCGCCCCCTGGGCCCCCCATTGGCGCTGGCGAGCGCTCGACACGGCCTACCATGGGCCAGATTTGGTGCGGGCGGTTTGCGGACGGAGTCGCCGATGGACGCGCTACGCGTGGAACGGCTGGTGAAGCACTACGGCGAGGTGCGCGCCCTGCGGGGCGTGGACCTGCAGGTGGCCCCGGGCGAGATCTTCGGCTTCCTCGGACCGAACGGGGCGGGGAAGAGCACGGCGATCCGCATCATCCTGGACCTGATCCGGCCCACCTCCGGCCACGTGGAAGTCATGGGCCTGGACGCCCAGCGCCAGTCCGTCGCCGCCCGCCGCTGCCTGGGCTACCTGCCCAGCGACCCCAGCCTCCCCCGCGGCATGACCGCGTCCGAGGTGTTCGACTTCTACTCGGACGTGCGGGAGGAGCGCCCCGACCGCGCCTACCTGGACTCACTGGTCGAGCGGTTCAGCCTGGACACCACGCGCGACCTGGCCACGCTCTCCCGAGGCAACCGCCAGAAGGTGGGCCTCATACTGGCCCTGATGCACCGCCCCCCGCTGGTGATGCTGGACGAACCCACCACCGGGCTGGACCCGCTCGTGCAGGAACAGGTGGACGCCGTCCTGCACGAGGTGGCCGCGGAGGGCCGCACGGTCTTCTTCTCCTCGCACATCCTGGCGGAGGTGGAGGCCCTCTGCTCCCGCGCCGCCATCGTGCGTGACGGCCTGATCGTGGACGTGTTCGACCTGGCGGAGCAGCGTCGCCTGGCGCCTCGACGCATCGAGGTGCGCTTCGTCCAACCGCCGCCCGGGGACGCCTTCGACGCGCTCCCGCCCGGTGTGCAGGTGGTGGAGCGCGACACCACGCGCGCCACGCTGGAGGCCCACGACGGCATCGACGGGGTGGTGAAGTTCCTGGCGCGGTACCCGGTGGACGACCTCACCGTGCGCCAGCCCACGCTGGAGGAGTTGTTCGTGGACTATTACCGGGAGGAGGCGCAATGAACGCCTCGCTCGTCCGGCGGTCGCTGGTGGACCTCCGCTGGCACATCGCCTGGTACGGCGTGGGCCTGGCCATCTACGCCGCGCTCATGGTCCTCCTCTACCCCACGTTCGAGGAGTTCCTGCGGGACGTGGAGTACCCAGAGGGCTTCCTGGACTTCTTCGGCGGCGCCGGCGCGAACCTGAGCACGCCCGAGGGCTTCATCACCACGGAGTACTTCTCCATCGCCCCCGTGATCATGATCATCTACGCCGTGGTGTCCGGTACCGGCATGCTCGCCGGTGACGAAGGGCGCGGCACGCTGGAGATCCTGCTCGCGCAGCCCATCAGCCGCTTCCGGCTCTTCGCCTCGCGTGTGGCGGCGCTCCTGCTGGGCGCGGTGCTCATCGGCCTGGTCAACACGCTCGGTTGGCTGCTGAGCGTGCCGTTCGTGGACGTCGGCGACACGCTGGGCCTCGGGGACCTCGTGTTCGCCACGTTCGCGGCACTCCCCGTGGTGACGTTCTTCGGCGCGCTGGCCATGCTGCTGGGCGCCATCGCACCGTCGCGAGGCACGGCCGCGGGCATCCTGGCGGCGCTGGTGATCGTCACCTACCTCCTCGCCTCGTTCTCCCAGACCATCGAGGCGCTGGAGTGGACGCGGAACGTGAACCCGTACTGGTACTCGGACGGCGCGCGGGCGCTGACGGAAGGCGTGGTCTGGTGGCACCAGGGCCTGCTACTCGGCGGCGCCGCCATCCTCATGGCCCTCGCGGCCGTCGCCTTCGCGGGACGCGAGATCGACGCGGGCGTCTGGCAGCCCAGCGCCCTCGCGCGTGGCTGGCGCCTCACCAGCGGCGGCGCCTCGGTCTGAGGGCCGCCCACGGGTGAGCGGTGGTCAGAGGCGCGCCAGCGCCTCGCCACCGGTCGCCGCGACCACCACCACCAGCCACGGTGGCAGTCGCCAGGCCGCCAGCAGCACGAGCGCCACGAGGGCCAACGCGAGGTCCTGGGGCTCGAAGATCGCGCTCGTCCACACGGGGTCGTAGAGCGCGGCGACCAGGATGCCAACGACCGCCGCGCCAATGCCTCGCAGCGCTGCCTGCACCGCAGAGATGCGGCGCAGGTGGTCCCAGAACGGCAGCACGCCCCACACCAGCAGGAACGAGGGCAGAAAGAGGGCGCTCAGCGCCACCGCCGCGCCCGGCGCCCCGTTCGGCTGCGGCCCGAGCGATGCGCCCAGGTACGCCGAAAACGTGAACAACGGCCCGGGGACGGCCTGCGCGGCGCCGTAGCCCGCGATGAAGTTGGACTGCGTGATCCACCCCGGCGGCACCACCTCGCGTTCCAGGAGCGGCAACACCACGTGCCCGCCGCCGAAGACGAGGGAGCCCGCTCGGTAGAAGGCGTCCACCAGGTTGAGCGTCTGCGACCCAGCGGCGGCGCGCACCACCGGCAGCGCCACCAGCAGCAGGACGAACAGGGCGAGCGATGCCGCCGCTATCCGCGGAGAGAGACGCCGAGGCGCCTCGGCAAAGGCGCCGCCACCACCGTCCGGGGTCCGCCGGTAGAGCAGCCAGCCAGCGATGCCACCCAGGAGGATCGCGAGCACCTGCGTGGCGGGCGTGGCGACCATCAGCACCAGGCCCGCGGCCGCCACCGCGATCGTCGCGCGCTCACGGTCGGGCGCCAGGTTGCGGGACATGGCCCACACCGCCTGCGCGACCACGGCCACGGCGGCGATCTTCAGCCCGTGGAGCCACCCCGCGTCCGACACGTCCAGCCCTCGGACGACCTGGGCGAAGGCGACCAGTGCGAGGGCTGACGGCAGCGTGAACCCGACCCAGGAGAGCAAGCCACCCAGGTAGCCCGCACGCATCGTGCCGATGGCGATGCCGGTCTGGCTACTGGCGGGGCCGGGGAGGAAGTTGGTCAGCGCCAGCAGGTCGGCGAACTGCTGGTCGTCCAGCCAGCGACGCCGCACCACGTACTCCTCCCGGAAGTACCCAATGTGCGCGATGGGGCCGCCGAACGAGGTAAGCCCCAGCCGCAACGCGACCAGGAACACCTCCCACGCTGAACCCCGCTCGCCGTCCCGCATCGCGGCAGGCTACCCGCCTCGGACGACAGTGACGAGGATCGCCGCGCTAGTAGTCGATGCCAGGCTGGGCCTTGATGCCGGTTTGGAAGGCGTGCTTCACCTCCCGCATCTCGGTCACGGTGTCCGCGAACTCGGTGAGCGCGGGGTGGGCGTCCCGGCCGGTGATGATGATGTCCACGTCCTTCGGACGGTGCTTGAGGGTCTCGATCACCATGTCCACGTCCAGCCACTTGTAGGTGATGGGGTACGTGATCTCGTCCAGCACCACCAGGTCGAACTGCTCCGACATGATCTTCTCGCGCGCCAGGTCCCACGCCTCCTTGGCCAGCGCGATGTCGTGCTCGATGTCCTCGGACAGCCAGGTGAAGCCGTCACCCAGCGCGAGCATCTCGATGCCCATGCGCTCGGCGGCGAAGGTCTCGCCGTAGTGCGAGTTCTTCTTCTTGATGAACTGCAGCCAGCAGATCTGCCAGCCCCACCCCCACGCGCGCATGGTGGTGCCCAGCGCGGCCGTGGTCTTGCCCTTGCCGTCACCGGTATTCACAAGGACGAGCGGGTGCTTCTTGGGGAACAGCCCCTGCCACTTGGCCGGCGGCTGCTCCACGGGCCCCTCCTTGCGGAGGTCCCGGTTTGGGTTCTCGGTCGGCTGGTCGGACATCTCGCTCCTCGCACAGCCTTCCGAGGATAGACCGCGTACGGCTAGAGGCGCGCCGTCCGCGCCCCATCGATGCAGACGTGCGCCACGTCCCCGGTCGCCCAGCGTTGCGAGGTGAGCGCCTCCAGCGTCACGTCTGCCGCAAACTCCGCGCCGCCGGCCTCCAGGGCCAGGCGCGCACCACCGGCGGCGCCCTCCACCGCCAGCACGCGCGCCTCGCGGGCGCCCGCCGTCCCCGCCGCCACCAGGCGCACCGCGTCCGAGGGCACCGCCAGGCGTCCCTCACCCGGAAGCCCGAGCGCCGCCGCCGTCACCACCGCGTAGCCCAGGAAGCGGGCCACGTCCTCCGTTGCCGGGGCGCGGAGCACCTCGTGCGTGGGGCCCACCTGGGCGACGCGGCCGTCGATCAGGACCACCACGCGGTCCGCCAGCACGGCGGCCTCGGCGTGATCGTGGGTGGTCAGGAGCGCCGTGACGCCGGTCTCCTGGATCAGTGCGCGCATCTCACCGACCAGGCGGGCGCGCGTGGTGTAGTCCAGCCCGGAGAACGGCTCGTCCAGGAAGAGCAGGCGCGGCTCCACCGCCAGCGCCCGCGCGAGGCTCACCCGCTGCGCCTCACCGCCCGACAACTGGTGCGGTCGCGCCTCCGCGCGTGCGCGCACGCCCAGGCGGTCGAGCCAGTGGCGGGCGCGCTCCCGGCGCCGGGAGCGGGGGACAGCGTGGATGGCGAGCGCCTGCTCCACGTTGCGGTCGGCCGCCATGTCCAGCAGCGCGGAGTCCTGAAAGACCGTGGACGTGAGGCGACGCAGCCGCACCCGGTTCGTCCGGGACGCCGCCTCACCAAAGACGCGCACCTCGCCGCGGGCGGGCAGCAGCAGCGCCGCCGCCAGCAGCAACGTGGACTTGCCGGCCCCGTTCGGCCCCAGCACGGCGACGGTCTCGCCGGCGAGGACGTCCAGCGCCTCCACGGCCAGCACCTGCCGGCGGCCGCGGGTCACCGAGAGGCCTCGGAGCGAGAGGGCGGGCACGGAGGAACTCACGGGGGAGGTCATGCCCGGCGCGCCCGCTGCTGCACCGTGGTGAGCACCACGGCCACCGCGCCGATCATCGCCAGCAGGATGAAGCCCAGCGCCAGCGCCGTGCCGAAGTTTCCCCGGGAGACCTCGAGCACGGCGGCGGTGGTGAGCACGCGCGTCTCGCCGGCCAGGTTGCCGCCCACCATCATGGAGGCGCCCACTTCGGACACCACGGAGCCGAACCCGGCCATGATCGCCACCAGGATGGGCACGCGCGCCTCGCGGGCCACGAGCCAGAGGTACCGTGGCGTGCCGGCGCCCATCGCGCGGATCTGGTAGTGCAGGGCGGGCGGCAGCGCCATCACCGCCGCCGCCGTCACGGCGACCACGATGGGCGTGGCGATCAGCGCCTGCGCCACCACGATCGCGCCCGGCGTGTAGATCAGCCCGAGCGCGCCCAGCGGCCCGGAGCGCCACAGCGTGATGCTGACCAGGAGCCCGGCCACCACCGGGGGCATCCCCGTCCCAGCGTTCGCCAGCGACACGAACGCACGCTGGCCCGGGAACCGGCCGAGCGCCACCGCCAGGCCCAGCGGCAGCCCGACCAGCGCCGCCACCAGCGTGGAGCACCCGGTGATGACCGCCGTGCGCAGGGCAATGGCGTAGATGTCGCCCTCGCCGGTGGAGAGCAGCCGCCACGCTTCGCCCAACGCCTCCCAGATCAGGGCCACACCCGCCCCCGTCTCTCGCTGCTGTCGCTACTCGTCCGGATAGGGGACGAAGAGCGGCTGGCCGAACTCGTCTTCGCCGAAGGTGGCAATAATGCTCTGCGCTTCCTCGCCCAGCAGGAAGTCACGAAACGCGTCCGCGCCCTCCGTGTTCAGGTCCAGGTCCGGGAAGCGCGCCGGATCCACCACGATCACGTGGTAGACGTTGAACAGGCGCTCGTCACCCTCCACCAGCAGCGGCAGCACCGCCGCGTCCACGTTGGAGAGCCAGGTGGCGCGGTCGGTCAGCGCGTAGCCACGCGACTCGCCCGCGATCGTCAGCGTCGCGCCCATGCCCTGCCCGGTCTCCGCATACCAGGAGGCGCCCACGGGGGTTTCGAGGCCGGCGGCCGCCCACAGCGTGCGCTCTTTGGCGTGCGTCCCGGAGTCGTCTCCACGGCTGAAGAACGGGCTCTCGGAGTCGGCGATCGCCGCCATCGCGCTCGCGATGTCCGTGCTGCCCGCCACCCCCGCGGGGTCCGAGGACGGCCCGACCAGCACGAAGTCGTTGTACATGACGCGCGCCCGCCGCACGCCGTAGCCCTCCTCCACGAACTGCTCCTCCGCAGCCGGGGAATGGACCAGCAGCAGGTCCGCATTGCCGTCACGCCCGTGCTGCATGGCGGCGCCGGAGCCCACCGCGATCACGTCCACGTCGTATCCAGTGTCCTCCTCGAACAGGGGCGCCAGCACATCTAGCAGGCCGCTGTCCTGGGTGCTGGTGGTGGTGGCGAGGATGATCCGGCCGTCCTGTCCGCCACAGCCGACACCAATCAGCGCGGCCAGAACGACTAGGATGGCGACAGGCGTCATGCGCCTCATGTACGTTCCCTTCGTCGTGCACGACCGTGCGTGACGGTATGCAGAAACGGACGTGATGTCGATGCCCCAGCGACGCACTTCCCCGCCGCCGCGCTCCCGTGCGTCCTCCACGCCTGCCTCGCGCGCTGGCCAGCCGGTGGCGCGCACGAAGGTGTGGGTGGAGCGCGACGGCGTGGTGCTGATGAGCGACTATCGCGCGCGCTTGCTCGAGGCCGTGGACGCGCGGGGCTCCGTGGCCGCAGGCGCGCAGGCGCTGCGCCTGCCCTACCGCACCGCCTGGAAGAAGTTGCGCGAGATGGAAGAGGCCGCCGGCGTGCCCCTGCTGGAGTCCGACTCCGGAGGCGCCGGCGGCGGGCAGTCCCGCCTCACGCCCGCAGCGCGCGAGATGGTGGCCTCGTTCCGTCGCCTCAGCGCGCCCGCCGTGGAGGACGTGAGCGCACGCTTCCCAGACGAGGCCAACCACTTCGAGGTGGGCGCCCAGCCCGATGGCGGTGCGCAGCCCTCGGGGCCGGACGCGTAGCAGGCCAGACGTGTAGCAGGCCAGACGTGTAGCAGGGACGCCGTCGCCTGCGCCAGCGTGAGATCCCGCAAGCATTGGGGCCGATTGCACGGTCGCCAGGCCGGACGAACGGTTATCCTTCGGAGAGCATGAGAGGCGGTCCCCGACCGCCATAGCGGAGGCCGTCGCCCGTGGAATTCATCATCCTGCTGGTCATCCTCGGCGTTGTGGTACTCCTCGCGCTGGTGGTGGTGGCCCTGTACAACGGCCTGGTGCAGCGCCGCCTGCGGGTGGACGAGGCCTGGTCGCAGATCGACGTGCAACTCAAGCGCCGGCACGACCTGATCCCGAACCTGGTGAACGCCGTCCGCGGATATATGGAGTTCGAGCAGGAAACGCTGCAGAACGTGACGCAGGCCCGCGCGGACGCCGTAGCCGCCGGAGCGCAGGGCCCCGCCGACCAGGCGCAGGCGGAGAACGCCCTGACCGGCACGCTGCGCTCGCTGTTCGCGGTCATGGAGAATTACCCGGACCTGAAGGCGAACCAGAACGTGCTCTCCCTGCAGGAAGAACTGAGCACCACGGAGAACCAGATCTCCTTCTCGCGCCAGCACTACAACGCATCCGTGCGCGACTACAACACGGCGATCGCCACCGTGCCGGCCGTCTTCATCGCCGGCATGTTCGGCTTCTCCCGCCGCGACTTCTTTGAGGCTGAGCCAGAGGCGCAGCAGGTGCCGGAGGTGCGTCTCCGCTAGCCCACCGGCGCCGGAACGACCGCATGGCCTCCAGCACCACCTTCTTCAACCAGCAGGCGTCCAACCGCCGTAAGTCGCTGCTCCTGCTGATCAGCGTGGGCGTGCTGCTGGGTGCGTTGGGCTTTGCGGCTGGCTTCGGCGCCACGGGGGATCCGTTCGGTGGCCTGTGGTTCACCGCCGGGGCGGTCGTGCTCGCCGTCCTGCTGGCCTCCGGCTCCTACTTCGCCGGCGACCGCATTGTGCTGGCGGCGTCCCAGGCGAAGCCCGTCACGCAGGAGTCGCACCCGCAGTTGATGAACGTGGTGCGAGAGATGAGCCTGGCCGCCAACGTCCCCATGCCGCGCGTCCACGTCATCGAGGACAGCGCCCCCAACGCCTTCGCCACCGGCCGGGACCCCAGGCACGCCTCGGTCGCCGTCACCACCGGCCTGCTGGAGAAACTGGACCGCGAGGAACTACAGGGCGTGATCGCGCACGAGTTGGGGCACGTCCGCAACTACGACATCCGCTTCATGCTCCTCATCGGCGTGGTCGTGGGCGGCGTGGCCCTGCTGGCGGACCTCTTCCTGCGCTACACATTCTTCTTCGGCGGGCGCGGAGGCAACCGAGGCGGCGGCCGCGGCGGTGGCAACCCGTTCCAGATCGTGATGCTGGTGGTGGCGGTGGTGCTGGCGATCCTGGCGCCCATCGCCGCCCGCCTGGTGCAGATGTCCGTCAGCCGCCAGCGCGAATACCTGGCGGACGCATCCGCCGTGGAGTTCACGCGCAACCCCACCGGCCTGGAGCAGGCCCTCTGGAAGATTGGCACCGACCGCGAGGTGCTGGAGGTGGCGAACCGCTCCACCCAGCACCTCTACTTCGTGAACCCCCTCAAGAAGTTGGAGGCAAGCGCGTCCTCCGTCTGGGCCACGCACCCCCCGCTGGCCGACCGCATCGACCGCCTCCGCTCACTGCACTCGGCGGGCCCGCTGACCGAGGATGAGCGCGCGATCCTCTCGCGACGCTAGCCGCCGCGCGACCCTCCGCACTGCTCTCGCAGCGCCCCCGCTCGCGCACGTCCGTGCGAGGACTGGCATGCTTCCCCTAGCGCATACGGGGGCACGCCTCACCATGGAAGACCCTGCCATGGATATATCCCGAACCCAGCCAACACCTCCCCACCGCGGGCCTTCGCCCGCGTCCCCCGGCGTCATCGCGCGCCTGCCGCGGCGCCTCGCCGTCCTGCTCGGGGCGGCGTTGCTGGGCCTGCTGCTGGTGGCGTGCGACGGTTCCGAGGGCGGCCCGATCCCGACGGCTACCGGCGGTACGGGGAGCACCGGCGGCGCCGCCACCGGTACGAGCACGGAGGTGGCGCCGCCCACGCCCACGAGCACGCCCTCCGGCTCACCGACCACCAGCCCCACCCCCGCCACCACGCCCACACCAGCGCCCACCCCCACCCTGACTCCGTCCGAGAGCCTGCGCAGCCTGCTGCTGAGCGTCATCAGCACGGGCGTGACCGCCGCCGAACAGGCCGCGCTCGACCAGATGGAGGTCGTCGCCATCGAACTCCAGGTGGCGGATCGCGACCTGTGGGCGGCGGTGACCAGCGGGCCCGGCGTCTGGGAACTGGGCAACGGCGCGCGACAGGTGGTGGCGATCTACGAGCGTCGGACGGACGGCTCATGGGTGGAGGTGGCCGTCCTGCCGCTGGAGTCAGAACCCACGCGCACGGACATCGAGGTCGTCCCCGCGCCCGCCGGCTCCGACCTCATCTGGCTCGCCGTGCACGGCAACACCGGCGCGCACGCCGGCACGTTCGAACTCGTGCGCTTCGACGGCGTGGCGCTGACCTCCTCGCTGTGGTGGTTCAGCCCCAGCCCCGGCGCGGCGACCATCGCGGACCTGGATGGAGACGGCGCCGCCGAGATCGTGCTGGACGCCACCGATCCTTATGTCTATTGCTACGCCTGCGGCGTCCGTGCCTGGGGGGAGATCATCTACCGCTGGGTGGACGGCGAGCCGGAGGCGGTGAATATCGGCCCGATCGAGTCCTCGGACCCCCGCGTCCGCGTCCTGACCGAGCAGGCGGCGCGGCTGGTGGAGGCGGACCTGTGGCGGCGCGCCCGCTCCACCATGCAACTCGCGCTGGAGGCGGCCCCGGACGTCGAGGCCGTGTGGTGGATGGCCCTCACGATCGGGCGCACGGCGGATGCGCGCCTGGCGGACGCGGGCCTCGAGTGGCAGCCGCTGACCACCGCGGTCCTGGCGGGCGAGTACACGCTGGCGCTGGACCTGATGGACGGCCTCCCACCCGCCCAGATGTACGCACCGGACGGGCCACTCCTGGCGGGGACCGTGGCGGAGGACTGGCCGGAGGTCATGGGCGAGATCCTGGTGGACTACGCCACCCGTGCGCTCGACGTGGACTCGACGATGGCCGAGGCCTATGCGGTGCGCTCGCTGGGCCGCATCCTGGCTGCCCCGGACGACTGGGAGGGAGCGCGGCTGGACATGGACGCCGCGCTCGCCATCGAGCCCGGCAATCCGTTCTACCAGCAGGCGGACGCCTTCCTCCTGACCCTCTACGGCGGCACGCGAGGCTAAGCGTCCTCCCCCGCGACCGAGGGGAGCCCCGCTCCCTCCTCCACCGGCATCAGGTGCAGGTCCTCCGGCGGCAGTTCCAGCGTCCACGCCTTGCGGTCGCCCACCCCCAGCACCTCGTACGGTCGCGAGGGCAGATCCACCTCCAACGCCGGCCCGGCGCCCAGCGCGCGGAAGCGCAGCGTGAAGCCGGCCCCGTAGGCGTGCTCCTCCTCCACCACCGCCTGCACCAGGTTCACGTCCGCGATCTCCCGCGGAGCGCCTCGCCGCAGGTTGATGCGCTCCGCGCGCAGGGCCACGTCCACCGTGCTGCCCACGCCCGGACGCCAGCCCCGCTCCGGTGCGCGCAACAACGCTCCGCCCACCTGGACGTCCACGAGGCCGCCCGCCGAGCCAGGGGCCCCGGCAGAGCCCACAGCAGCGCCCGCTGCGGGGCCGTAGCCAGTGACCACCCCCCGCAGGATGTTCGCCACGCCCGTCAGTTCCGCCACGCGCCGCGAGCGTGGGTGCCGAAAGACCTCCTCCCGGCGGTCGAACTGCAGGATGCGGCCATGGTCGAACACCGCGAGGCGGTCCGCCAGCAGGTGCGCCTCGCGCAGGTCGTGCGTCACAAAGACCACCGTCAGGCCCATCTCCGCGCGCAGGCGGAGCAACTCCGCGCGCATCGTGCGACGCAGCGACGCGTCCAGCGCGGAGAACGGCTCGTCCAGCAGGAGCAGCGGCACGTCGCGGGCCAGCGCACGCGCCAGCGCCACCCGCTGGCGCTGGCCGCCGGAGAGCGTGCCCGGCAGGCGGTCCTCGTAGTCCGCGATCTCCAGGCCCTCCAGCAGCGGCCGCACCCGCGCCGCACGCACGTCACGAGGCCCCTGCACGGCGAAGGCGACGTTCTCGCCCACGGTCATGTGCGGGAACAACGCCAGTTCCTGCACCACGTAGCCCACGCCTCGCGCCTGGGGTGGCAGGTGGACGCCGCCCGCGCTGTCGAAGAGGACGCGGTCGCCCAGCGAGATGCGGCCCGCCTCCGGCCGCAGTAGTCCGGCGATCGCCTGTAGCGTGAGGCTCTTACCTGCGCCCGAATGGCCGAAGAGCACCACCACCTCGCCCTCCGCCTCGAACGCGGCCTCGTAGTCGAACGCGCCGACGCGCATGCGAGCGTCGTACGCCAGCCTCATCGCCCCACCGCCGTCAGCCCCGCCGGCAGCACCGCCGTCAGCACAGCCGTCACCGTGCAGTGACCTCGGGCGCGGTGGCGAGGCGGAAGACCACGAGCACGGCCAGCGCCACCACCAGCAGGATGAGCGACATGCTGACCGCGCCGGAGAGGCCGAGCGAGGTGCGCTCGAAGGCGTCGAGGATCGCGAGCGGCATGGTGCGGGTGCGGCCCTCCAGGCTGCCGGCGAAGATGAGCGTGGCGCCCAGTTCGCCCATGGCGCGCGCCCAGCAGAGCACCACGCCCGCCAGCAGCGCCGGGCGTGCCTGCGGCAGGGTGATGCGGACGAAGGTCTCCACCCGGCTCGCCCCCAGCGTGTACGCCACGCGCTCCAATTGCGCGTCCACGCCTGCGAAGCCCGCGCGGGCGGCACGGACATAGAACGGCGCCGCCACCAGCACCTGCGCCAGGACCACGGCCGCGGTGGTGAAGGTGAACCGGAACCCGGTGAGCGCCTCCAGCGGCTCGCCCACCAGGCCGCGCGCGCCGAAGGCCGTGAGCAAGGCGACGCCGGCCACCGTGGGCGGCAGTACGATCGGCAGGTCCACCAGCGCCTCCAGGATCGAGCGCCCTCGCACGTTCGTGCGCGCGAGCCAGTAGGCGACCGGCGTACCGAAGACCACCGCGAGCGCTGTGCTGACCGCGCCCGTCCACAACGACAGCACCAGCGCCGCGCGCACCTCGCGGCTGCCCGCCAGGTCCAGCACGCGCCCGTCGCTGGCCGCCCGCTGCACGAGGCCCGCAAACGGCAACACGAAGAAGAGCGCGAACACCCCGCCCAGCCCCACCAGCAACGCGAGCGCCACGAGGTCCGCGCGCGGCGACCGCAGGCTCACCTCCCTGCCTCCACTGCCCCGGAGGCCCCCACTGCCCCGGAGGCCGGCGTGAACCCGTACGCGCCCAGGATGCGCTGGCCGTCCTCCGCCAGCACGAACGCGACGAAGGCGGCCGCATGGCCGGCCTCGTCACGGCCGAGCGCGGCGATGGGATAGCGGACGGACGGCGCGTACGCCTGCGGGACGGGGACCACGCGCACCGCCTCGCCGGCCGTCGCGGCGTCCGTCTCGTACACGATCCCCGCGTCCGCCTCGCCAAGTTCGACCTTGGCGAGGACGGACCGCACGTTCGCCTCCTCGCTGGTCACGTTGGCCAGCACGTCCGCGGCGAAGCCAGGCCGTTCGGCGTCCGCCACCGCGATGGCGCTCCGCGCGTAGTCGCCCACCGGTACGTCCGCCCCTGCCAGCACCAGGCGCACCCCCGCCGCCGCGAGGTCATCGAACGCCCGCACGGCCTCGCTCCGTGCAGGCGCGACCACCACCAGGCGGTTCAGGGCGAACACCTGCCACACATCGCCCCGCCCTTCGGCGAGCGCCACCTCCATCTGCGCCACGTTGGCGGAGGCGAACACGCCCGCCGGGGCGCCCTCCGCGATCTGCGCCGCCAGGGCGGACGACGCGCCGGTGTTGAGCAACACCTGGACGCCACCCCGCTCCGCCTCAAACGCCGCCGCCAGTTCCGTGAATGCGTCCGTCAGCGACGAGGCCGCCGACACCACGAGCGTCTCCCGCTCCGAGCCGCACGCCGAGAGCACCCCCAGCGCGAGCGCCACCCCCACGAGCCCCCCCATGAGCCCCCACACCCTCACGCGGTGGCCCGTCGCCCTCGGACGGACGGGGCGGCGGCGCGCAGCCACGCGATGGTGGCCTCGGCGGCGGTGGTCTTCGACCCCCACAGCAGCCGCTCGAAGCCCTCCGCCGCATCCAGGTGCGCCCGCGCCTGGGCGAGGTAGGCCTCGCACGCCTCGACCTGGCGGATGAGCAGGCGCGCCTCGGACGCCGGGTCCAGCAGGCGCAGGACGTAGATCTTGAGCAGCAGGTCCGCGCGCACCTCGCGCAGGCGGGCGACCGGTGCGCGCAGCCACGGGCGGAGGACCTCCCAGCCCGCCTCGCTGGCGCTGAAGATACGTCGCGGGGGCCGGTTGCCCACGCGCACCTCCTCCCACTCCACCAGGTCGCGGCGCTCCAGTGTGCGCAGATAGCCGTATAGCACGCTCTGCTCGGCAGGCAGCACCTCCGCCAGCGGAGACGCCTCCCAGCGTCGCGCCAGTTCGTACCCGTGCATCGCCTCGTGCGCCAGCAGGCCGAGGGCGGTGTACTCGCCCGGTAGGAGGTCGCGTTCGTCGGCCATGCCGTGAAGGTACTTCCGCCAGAATTACTTCGCAAGAAAGCATGCCTCGCGCCTCGACGTTGCGGGACGCCTCCCAGTCCTCGCGCTGCAATCGGCGCACCTGGTGTAGGATGACGGCTGTCACCCGCGTGGTTCGGGGAAGTCCGGTGAGAGACCGGCGCTGTCCCGCAACTGTGAGCCTGCTGCCGCCTGTCGAGGCGCGCGGGCGAGCCAGAACACCGGCCCACGCGATCTGACTTGTCGACCCTGCGAGGACAGGCGACGGCAAGCCTCTGCGCCTCCGCGCACGCTCGCCCTCGTTCTGTCGCTCGCTCCGGCCGGAGCATCGAGGGGCCCCGCCTCTCATCGAGGACGAGCGAACATGACGATCCGTGGCCTGAGGCTCGGGCGGGTGGGCGAGGCCCACGCCACGGCGGCGCCGTGGCGTGTCCCGGCCCTGCTCGGGACTGCGGCGCTCGCCGTCCTCCTCGCGCTCGTCACGCTGCTCGCGCTCACGCAAGGCTCCGCGGACATCCCGGCGGGAACGGTGCTGCGCGTGCTGGTGGACAGCCTGCCGTGGGTGGAGGTGGAAACCAGCGCCAGCGACTCCTGGGAGCGCATCCTCCTCCAGATCCGGTTGCCTCGAGTGCTGGCGGCGTGCCTGGTGGGCGCGGCGCTCTCGCTGTCCGGATCGGCGTACCAGGGGATCTTCCGCAACCCCCTGGCGGAGCCGTACCTGCTGGGCGTGGCGGCGGGCGCGGGGCTGGCGGTGGCCATCGCGGTGGTGTCGCCGCTGCCGGTGGACGCCTACGGCCTGGGCTGGGTGCCCATCCTGGCCTTCATCGGCGGGCTGTCCACGGTCCTGATCGTGTACGCGGTGGCGAGGTCCGGTGGGATGCTGGACGGGGGCTCGCTGATCCTGGGGGGCGTGGCGCTCTCCGCCGTCTGGGCGGGGGCTACCTCATTCCTCATCATCAACGGCAGCGACACGGTCTCGCAGCCGATCCTGTCCTTCCTCTTCGGCGGCTTCAACACCTCCTCCTGGGAGAAGGTGTTGGTGGCCACGCCGTACATCCTGGTGGGGACGCTGGTGATCGCACTGCACGCGCGGGCGCTGAACGTGCTGCAACTGGACGAGGAGCAGGCCGAACACCTGGGCGTGGACGTCAGCCGCACGAAGTTGATCGTGCTGGCGGCCGCCTCGCTGGTGGCGGCCACGGCGGTGGCGGTCGCGGGGGTGATCGGGTTCGTCGGCCTGATCGTGCCGCACGCCATCCGCATGCTCTTCGGCGGCGACTACCGCCGCACCCTGGCGGCGAGCCTGCTGGGCGGCGCACTGCTGATGGTGAGCGTGGACCTGCTGGCGCGCACGATCATCCAGCCGCAGGAGGTGCCGGTGGGCGTCCTCACCGCCATGCTCGGTGGCCCGTTCTTCCTGCTGCTCCTGCGCTCCCGGAAGGTCTCGCTCTGATGGCCCCCCTCCCCACACCCGAGCGCGCCGCCCCTCCACGCCTCGAGGCCCCACCCCGGCCCGAGGCGAGCATGCTCTCCGTGCGCGGCCTCTCCGTGACGGTGGAGGGCCGGCGGCTGCTGGACGGCGTGGACGTGGAGGTCGCAGCCGGCGAGGTGGTGGGACTGGTGGGCCCGAACGGGGCCGGCAAGAGCACATTGCTGCGCGCGGCCACGGGCGTACGTGCGGCGCAGGGCGAGGTGGCGCTGGCCGGCCGCCCGCTGGCGTCCTACCGCAACGGCTCGCTCTTTCGCACGGTGGCGGTGGTGCAGCAGATGCCGGAGGCGCCGGACGCCATGACGGTGCAGGAACTCGTCCTGCTGGGCCGTCACCCGCACCTGGGCCTGCTGCGCCGCGAAGGCCCGCGTGACCACGCGATCGCGCTCGCCTCCATGCAACGCGTGGGCTGCGAGGCGTTCGCGCAGCGGATGCTGGGCACGCTCTCCGGAGGCGAACGGCGGCGCGCCTTCATCGCGCGGGCGCTGGCGCAGCAGCCTCGCCTGCTGCTGCTGGACGAACCCACATCCGGACTGGACGCGGATGCCCAGGCGCAGATCCTGGCGCTACTGCGCGCCCTGGCCGCGGAAGGTGTGGCCGTGCTGGTGGTGGTGCACGATCTGACGTTTGCGGCGGCGTACTGCGACCGCCTGGTGTTGATGCAGCAGGGCCGTGTGGTGGCCTCGGGCGCGCCGGCGCAGGTGGTCACGCAGGAGCACGTGCGCGCGGTCTACGGCCCCCACGTGCGCGTGATTCCGCACCCGGAGAGCGGCGCGCCGCTGGTGGTCCCCGCCGTCAGTTGAAGCCGCGCTCCAGCAACGCACGCACCTCGGTGGCAAGCGCCGGATCCGAGGCGGCGCCCTCGTCCGCGCTCGTGCCGGCGAGCATGTCCAGGGCGGCCTCGCCAGCGGCGGGGTCCCCCTCCGCCACGGCGCGCAGGTGCTGGTGGACGATCATGCGCTGCGCCCACGGCTCGTTCAGGCCCCAGGCGGCGCAGAGGCCGGCCACGGCGCGCTGGTAGTCGCGGATGCGCTCCACGGAGCGGGCGGCGGCCTCCGCCTCGTACCAGCCGCGAGGGTCGTCGAAGGAGTAGCCGTTGGCGGCGGCCTGCACGTACTCGATGGCGTGCTCATAGGGAGGAGGCCGGTCGTAGATGATGCGCGGGCCCACGTCCAGGCCGTGCACCATGGGCATCTCCACGGACCGCTCCACCACGTACGGCAGCGCCTCGCGCGCCATCGCCCAGAGGGCCGCGCGCTGCTCGCGCCAGGCGTTGCCGGCGGCGCCCTCCGCGCGGTCAAGCAGCCTCAGGATGAGGCGGCCGCGTCGAAAGCGGGTGCCCGTGGGGGGGCTGGACATCACGTGACCTTCAGGGGGACGCCATCGCGGCAGAGCGGGCACTCCTCCGGCCCCCAGGTCTGCATGGTCAGTTCGGTGGTGGCGAAGAAGGGGACGCCGTCCATCTCCGTGCGTTCCCCGCTGCGATAGACGATCACGGAGGCGCACACGGGCTCCCCGCCCGCCTTGCGCACCGCCTCGATGGTGTCGAGCACGGCCTCGCCGGTGGAGGAGATGTCGTCCACCACCATCACGCGCTCGCCGGGGGCCAGGCGGAAGTCGCGCTGGAAGGAGCGGCCGCCCTCCGCATCGCGCTCCGCGAAGATGCCTCGCAGGCCCAACTGGCGGCCCACCTCATACGCCAGCAGGATGCCGCCGGTGGTGGGGCCGGCCACGGTCTCCGGGCCAAACGAGCGGCCCCACTCCGCCATCTTGCGGCAGACCATCTCCGTGAACGCCGGCCACTGCAGGAGGTTGAACTTCTCGATGTAGCGGTCGGAGTGCCGCCCGGACGAAAGTTGGAAGTGGCCCTGCAGGAACGCGCCAGAGTCCTCCAGCGCCTGCACCATCTCTGGATCTACCGCCATGCCGCCGCCAACCCCGTCCCCCACTCCACGCCCAGGCGGGTGGCGATCGAGGCGCCGTCCCCCAGGACGTGGCCGATCATGCCCCAGCGGTCCGCCGGCCAGTACCGGAAGTCCGCCCGGCCGATCACCGTGGAGGCGTCCACCAGTCCAAAGACGTGGGAGTCCATGGAGTTGTTGCGGTTGTCCCCCAGCACAAAGAGGGTGCCCGGCTGCACCACCGTGGGCGGATAGTCGTATCGAGGCGCCTCCGCGATGTACGGCTCGTCCAGCGCCTCCCCGTCCACGATCACCACGCCGCCCTGCACCTGCACCGTCTGGCCGGGGACGGCGATCACGCGCTTGATGAAGTCGCGCTGGTTGGGGTCGCCGGCGTACTCGAAGACCACCACGTCGCCAGGCGCCGGCGTGCCAAAGGGTCGCCATTCGTCCGCGCCCAGGCCGGGGATCCAGGAGAGGTCAAACTCGCGGTAGACCAGGCGGTTCACGATCACCAGGTCGCTCTGATGGAACGTAGGCAGCATGGAGCCGCCCTCCACCACGTAGTTGTGCGCGACGAAGCGGACGCAGAGGAACATGGCCAGCGCCAGCACCAGCACGTCCAGCGTCTCCACCAGGCCGCCCATAAACCGCACGGTCCGCTGGCCGTCCGCCGCCCGTTCCCTCGACCACGGATCGACGGTGACGAGGCCGCCGTGCGAGAACGCCTCCTCCTCCACGTCCGCGGCTGCAGGCGTGAAGACGGGCGCGCGCTCCTCCTCCAGGTGCGGGGAGGGCTCGAACGGCGCGGAGGGAGATGTCTCTTCGGGATCGTGAACCATCGAGTCGAGTATATGCACGCTCTCGCCGCACGGTCGTCCTCCGGCGACCTGCCGGCTCAGGCCGAACCCGCCGCGCCGAGGCGGTCGATGCGGTCCGCCGCCACCTGCGCCACCGCCTCGCGCCCGGCTCGCAGCGCGGGACGTGGGTCCGTGCCGGCGCCGGCCTGCAGCGCATGGGCGAAGGCGGCGTGGATCTCGCTACTGATGTTCACCTTGCGGATGCCCGCCTCCACTGCCAACCGCAGGTCTCGAGGCGACACCCCGGACCCGCCGTGCAGCACCAGCGGGAGCCCCTGCGTGGCGGCGCGCAACTCGCGCACGAGCGCCACGTCCACCGTGCCCGCCAGGCCGTGCGCCGTGCCCACGGACACCGCGAGGCTGTCCACGCGCGTCTGCTCCACGAACAGCGCGGCGGCCTCGGGCTCCGTCAGCACGCCCTCAGACGTGACGACACCCGGCTCGCGGCCGCCCACGTGGCCCAGTTCCGCCTCCAGCGCAAGGCGGTGCTCCTGCGCCACCGCGTAGGCCTCCATCGTCTCGCGCCGGTTGCGCTCCATGGGGTACGTGGAGCCGTCGAACATGAGCGAGGTGAACCCCGCCTGCAGCGCCTGCCGCACCAGCGCCACGGTGGGCCCGTGGTCCAGGTGCAACGCCACCGGCACGGCCACCCGCGCCGCCAGCGTGCGCACCAGCGTGGCCGCCACCTCCAGGCCCCCCACGTGCTGCAGGTTGGACGGGTTGAACTGTACGAAGACGGCCGCGCGTCGCGCCTCTGCGGCCTGCAGGACCCCTTGCAGCATCTCCAGGTTCGAGACATTGAAGCCGGGCACGGCGAACCTGCCGCGCTCGGCAGCCCTCAGCAGTTCATGTCCTCCGGTCAGTGGCACGGCTCAGGCACCTCAACAGATCGTCACCATCTAGCAAGGCCGAATGCTACGCTCCGGCCTGATCCCGGGCGAGACGGCACCTCTGCTCCACGCCTGCTCCACCGCCCGGCCGCCAGAGACCGTAGAGACGCCGGACGCGCACGCCGTCCCGGCGCGGACGCCATGAGCACATCCCCCCGGCCCCCCGGCACCCCTCAGTCCGCTGCGCAGTCCTCCGGCCGGCACGCCTCGGACGAGGTGGTCGAGGCGCTGGTGGAGCGGGCACGTCAGGGTGACCTGCAGGCGTTCAACTCGCTCGTCGCGCGCTTCCAGGACGGCGTCTACGGCCTCACCCTGCGCATGCTCGGCTCCCCGCAGCCAGCAGAGGACGCCACGCAGGAGGCCTTCATCCGCGCCTGGCAGCGTATGGAGACCTTCCGCGGCGGCTCGTTCCGTTCGTGGCTCTTCACAATCGCCGCCAACCAGGCGCGAGACGAACTGCGACGCCGCGCCCGCCGTCCGGCGCAGAGCCTGGACCAGGCGCGCGACGACCCCGACCGCCCGGACCTGGACCCACCGGGCGACGAGCCTTCGCCGGAGACAGAGGCAGAACGCCAGGAGATGCGCGCCGCCCTGGAGGCCGCCCTCCGCACGCTGCCGGACGACTGGCGCGAGGTGGTGGTGCTGTCCGACATCCACGGCCTGGACTACCGGGAGGTGGCCCAGGCCACCGGCCTGCAACTGGGCACGGTCAAGTCTCGCCTGAGCCGTGCTCGCGCCCGGCTGCGGGAGGTTATCCAAGATTCGCGGGAACTCTCGGAGGCAGTAGAGCGTCTTGGAGTCAGGCGGTGACTCTCATGTGGTGGCGAAGACAGGCCAGCGATCCGGTACCCACTCCACAGGAAGCGCTCGACGAGCGCCTGTCCGCGTACCTGGACGACGAAGTCACAGACGCCGAGCGAGCCGAGGTCGAGGCGCTGCTGGCGTCCGACGCCGGCGCGCGCGCGTACCTGGACGACCTGCAACACCTGACCAGCGCGCTCGCCTCACTGGAGCCCGTGCGCGCCCCTCGGTCCTTCGCGATCCCCGCCCCGACCTCGTCCGGCGCGCCCGCAGCACTGCGAGGCGTACCGGGAGGCGTACCGGGCGCCGGTCGCTTGACGGCGGTGCTGGTGCGCCGCATGGAGTGGGCCATGCGCGCCTCGGCAGCAGCGGCGGCGCTGCTGTTCGTGGTGGCGCTGACGTACAACCCTGGCGACTCTGGCAACTCCGCAGGCCTCGTCAGCACGGCCGGGGACGGCGCCGCCCTCTACGCCCAGCAGGAGTCTGCCGCCACGGCGATGGCGCCGGGCGCCTCGGACGCTCCGGACGCCGGCGCCGCCGACGCCCGCGCGCCCGCCCACCCGGACCGCACGGGCGAGGGTGTGGAGGACGCCGCAGGCGGCGGGGCCGGCGTCACCGGCAGCGAGGAGCCGCCCTCGGACGCCCCCGCCGACGACGGCGAGATGACCACCATGATGGCGCCCGGGGACGCCGCTACAACGGACGGCACAAGCGACGGAGATGCCTCCCGGACAGACGGCGTGACAGCGGGGACCCTGCAGGCCGGCGATCCCGTGGACGAAACGCCCACGTTCCGCAGCCCCGAATCGGGAACCTTTGACGGCGCTTCGTCGTCTGATGGTGTGGGCGGTATCGCGCCTGCGCTCGGCGCCCTCGCCATCCTCCTCGCCGTGCTCTCGGTGATGGTGGCCCGGAAGGACGAGCGCAGCAGCCCTGACCGCCGGTAACGCGGACACCGTCCGCGGCTTCACAGAAAGAGGTCGGCCTGCCATGAATCCCATCTCCAGACCCTCGCGTCGCCTCAGCCGTCGCGCGCTCCTCGCAGCGGGCGCGGCCGCGCTGGTCGCCGTCACCGTGGCGTGCACCCCCACCACCGAGGTGACCGTGGCCGGTGCGGCGCAGAACACCCAGGGCATCGCCGTGGCGGGCCAGGGCAGCGTCTCCGTGCGCCCGGACATCGCCGAGTTGAACCTGGGCGTGGAGGTCACCGCCCTCACCGTGGCGGAGGCGCGCGGCCGGGCGGCGGACGCCATGGCCTCCGTGCAGGCCGCCATCACCGGCCTGGGCGTGGCGGAGGAGGACATCCAGACCCGCTACTTCAACATCTACCCGCAGTACTCCTACCCGGAGCGGGAGGCGCCCCAGATCACCGGGTTCGTCGTGACGAACCAGTCGCAGGTCAAGGTGCGCGACATGGACAACGTCTCCGCGGTGCTGGACGCCGCGGTGGAGGCGGGCGGTGACGCGGTGCGCGTGAACGGCATCTCCTTCACCGTCGAAGATCCGGAGGCCTTCCTCGCGGACGCACGCACCCAGGCGGTGAATAACGCCCGCGACCGCGCGCAGGTGCTGGCGGACGCCGCCGGCGTGGAACTGGGCGCCCCCCTCTCCATCAACGAGGCCGCTTCCTTCCCCGGCCCGTACCCGGAGTTCGTGCGGCAGGCGCAGGACGGAGGCGGCTCGAGCGCGTCCACTCCGCTCAACCCCGGCGAGCAGGAACTGACGGTCTCCGTGTCCGTGGTCTACAGCATCCAGGACTAACCGCGGCGGCGAGCCGTAAGCGCCAATCACGAGGCCGTCCCCACGGGGGCGGCCTCGTCCGATCTCCGGCCCGGGCGCCACGCGCTGCCGTAGTCCGGCCACTCAAGAAGGCCGCCGACCTCGCCGATGATGGGACAGTCGGGGGGATCCGCCATGCGCCGCGCTCTACCCAGCGTGCTGTCCTGGGCCATGTTGGTGGTGGCGTCCACCACGCTGTTCGCCGTGCTCAGGCTGCGCGAGGCCGGGGCCGGCGACGCCTGGGCCTGGAACAGCCCGGCCGGTCACTTCTGGATCGTCAGCGCCGCCTCGCTCGTGTGCGTGGGCCTGGCGCTGGTGGCCGGCGTCGCGGCCGCCCGTGCACGCAGCGCGCGGGTGATGGCCATCGCCCTCGCGTTCATCGCGATGGCCGGCATCTTCGCCGTCCACGGACTGGCCACCCCCGGCTTCATCGTGGACGCCCCCTCCCGCACACCTCCCGTCGCCGCTTCCGAGGCCGCCCCCTACTCCGACCACTACGCGGATGCATACGGCCCCGTCACGGCCGGCACAACGGGCGGCTCCACGCCCAGCCCCTTCTACAACGTCACCGGCCTCTCCTCGCGCCTGGCGCTACTCGTGTCGGCCGCGTTCCTGGCGCTGGCGGCGGCGCCCTGGTCACGACGGTTCGAGGCGTGGGCGGAGCGCCGGCGCGTTCTGGTGCTGGCCGCGACCGTGGCGGTGGTGGCCACGTACGGCGTGCTGGCGCTGGCGGCGCCCTGGCTCGTCCCCACGCAACTCACCGCCAGCGCCACGTTCCCGTGGGCCAGCACGGGCCTGGTGCTGGCGCTGGGTGGGTACGCCGCGTGGCGGTTCGGCAGCACGTACCACCAGAGCGGTTTGGGGATGCACGGGGCGGTCGCCGTGGGCGCCGTGCTGATGGTGCAGGCGCAACTGTCCATGCACTTCGGCGCTAACTGGACGGGGACGTTCTGGCTGTACCACGTGCAACTGCTGGCCGGTTTCCTGGCGATCTTCTGGGGCCTGCTGGTGGAGTTCTCCCACGGGCGCACCGTGCGCTCGCTGGAAGCCCTCACGGTCTCGGACGTGCTGGAGCAACTGCGCTCCGGCTACACCGAGCCCATCGTCGCGCTGTCGGCGGCCCTCGAGGCGCGCGACGGCTACACGCTGGGCCATGGCGAGCGCGTGGCGGCGCTGGCGGTGCTCATCGGCCAGCGCATGGGGGTCTCCGGGCGGCGGCTCAGAGGCATCGCTGCGGGCGGCCTCCTGCATGACGTGGGCAAGATCGGCGTGCCGGACGCGGTGCTGCACAAGCACGGCGCACTCACCCCTGCGGAGTACGACGTGGTCAAGGAACACCCGGCGCGCGGCGCGGAGATGCTGCGCCACCACTTCGACCAGAAGGTGGAGGCGCACGTCATCCGCCACCACCACGAACGCTGGGACGGCGGCGGCTACCCGGACGGCCTGGTGGGCGAGGCCATCCCGCTGGAGGCGCGCATCGCCGCGGTAGCGGACGTCTATGACGCCTTGCGCTCCAACCGCGCCTACCGCCCCGCCTTCGCCAGGGACAAGGCGATCCAGGTGTTGCGGGAGGGAGCGGGCGCCCACTTTGACCCGCGCTGCGTGGAGGCGTTCCTGGGGGTGGTGGACCAGTGGGAGCAGCGCTTCGCCGCGGACACGCTGGCCTACGTGGAGCGTCGCCTGGAACCGCGCGCAGCATGAGGCGCACGGGCGCGCTCGTCCGTTGGGTGGCAGCGGCCAACCTGCTCGCGGTGGCGGCCGCGGTGGCGTGGTCCGCGCCGGCCTCCGGCGCCGGGCAGGCGATGCGCGACTTCATGGCCTGGTGCGCCATCGGCTGATATCCTCCGGCCACCGTGACTCCGCGTCTCTCCCCGCCGAACCGAGGGCCTGCGTTGGTACTCAGCGACCGCTCGATCCGCGAGGCCCTGGCCTCCGGACGGCTTGTCATCGACCCCCTGGGCGAAAACGCCGTCCAGCCGGCCTCGTTGGACGTCCGGCTGGACCGGCACTTCCGCGTCTTCCGCAACCACCGCGAGGCCTTCATCGACGTGCGGCAGGACGTCCCCGAACTGACGGAGGCCGAGTCGATCGCGGACGACGAGCCGTTCGTCCTGCACCCCGGCGAGTTCGTCCTGGGATCCACCGTGGAGCGCGTGGAACTGGCGGACGACCTGGTGGCGCGGGTGGAGGGGAAGTCCTCCCTGGGGCGGCTGGGCCTGCTGGTGCACGCCACGGCGGGCTTCGTGGACCCCGGCTGGAAGGGGCACCTGACGCTGGAACTCTCCAACGTCTCCACGCTGCCGATACGCCTGTACTACGGGATGAAGATCGGGCAGTTGTCCTTCCAGAACCTGACCACCCCGGCCGAGCGGCCGTACGGGCACCCGGACCTGAAGTCCCGTTACCAGGGGCAGGAGAAGCCCACTGCCAGCCGCATCTACCGTGACTTCAGTCAGCCCTCCTCCAGCGGCCCCTCCCCCAGCAGCCCCGCCGGCAGCGGCTAACAACCCCGCGTGGAGCGACCCGCCGTAGACCACCACCACGAGGTGCCCCGGTGACGTCCGAGTTCATGCGCCTCGCCCTGCTGGAAGCGGATGCCGCCCTGGGGAGCACCTCGCCCAACCCGGCAGTGGGGGCGGTGGTGGTGAAGGACGGCCAGGTGGTGGGACGCGGGCGCACCCAGCCCCCCGGCGGCCCTCACGCCGAGGTGATGGCCCTGCGCGAGGCCGGCGACGCCGCCCGCGGGGCCACCGTCTACAGCACGCTCGAACCCTGTTCCCACACCGGACGCACGGGTCCGTGCACGGAGGCGATCATCGAGGCCGGCGCGGCGGAGGTCGTCTTCGCCATGCACGACCCGGACGAGCAGGTGGACGGCCGTGGCGAGGCCCGGCTGCGGCAGGCAGGCCTGCGCGTCACCTCCGGCGACGGAGAGACCGAGGCCGAGCGACTCCTCCAGGGCTACCTCAAGCACCGACGCACGGGGATGCCCGCCGTGATCGTGAAGTACGCCGCCAGCCTGGACGGCCGCATCGCCTCGGCGTCCGGGGACGCGCGCTGGGTCTCCGGGCCGGAGGCGCGCGCGTGGGTCCACCGCCTCCGCCGGCGCGTGGACGCGATCGCCGTGGGCTCCGGCACCGTGCTCGCAGACGACCCGGAACTCACGGTCCGCCTCGAGGAGGGCGAGCCCGCCACCCAGCCGCTCCGCATCGTCATCGACTCCCGAGGCCGCACGCCGGCGAGCGCCCGCGTGCTGGGCGTGGGGGCGCTCGTGGCGACGGTGGCGGACAGCCCGTTGGACTGGCGCGCCGCCCTCGCGTCCACGGGGGCAGAAGTGCTCGTGCTGCCCGAGGTGGACGGCCATGTCTCGCTGGAGGCGCTGCTGCGAGACCTCGGTGCGCGCGGCGTGCTCCACCTGCTCGTGGAGGGTGGCGGAGCCCTGCTGGGGTCGCTGTTCGATGAGAAGCAGGTGGACCGGCTGTATGCTGTGATAGCACCCCTGGTGATCGGCGCCGCCGATGCCCCCGCCGCCGTGGCGGGGCGCGGCGCCCAGGTCATGGCGCAGGCGGTCCGGCTACAGGACCTCTCCGTGGAGCGACTGGGGCCGGACACCCTGATTGCGGGCGTCCCGGTCTGGCCGGACGTCCCAGACGCGCACTCCACGTGAGACCAGGGACCGGCGGGGAGTAGGGATGTTCACCGGCATCGTTGAAGAAGTCGGACGCGTCCGCCGTGGCGAGGGCGGCGAACTGGTGGTGGAGTGCTCCACCATCCTGGAGGGATCCGGACTGGGCGACTCCATCGCCGTCAACGGCGTGGACCTGACCGTACGCGCCATGGACAGCGACTCCATGACGTTCGACGTGATGCCGGAGACCTTCCGCCGCTCCAACCTGGGCAGCGTCCAGGCCGGCGAGTACGTGAACCTGGAACGCTCGGTGACGGGGGCCACCCGCATGTCCGGGCACGTGGTGCGCGGCGTGGTGGAGACCACCTGCACGCTGGACAGCCTCACGCCGGAAGGGGACGCAGTCATCGCCCGCTTCCGGACCACACCGGAGTACCTGAAGTACATCGTCATGAAGGGGCCCGTCTGCGTGGACGGCGTCTCGCTGACCGTGATGGCGCGGGACGAGGAGTCGTTCTCCGTCAGCCTGGTGCAGTACACCCAGGAACACACCAACATCATGCGCCGCAAGCCGGGCGATCAGATCAACCTCGAGACCGATATCTTTGCGAGGTACGTCGAGCAACTGCTCGAAGCACGCGCGGCGACCACCTAAGGCGTCGACGGGAGACGGAACGCATCATGGCCACCTCCAAGCAGCCAGCCAGCAAGACCAGCGCCTCCGGCGCGGCCACCCCCGCCGGGGCGACGAAGGCGCGCAAGGCCGCCAGGCCGCGCGCCGCACAGCGCATGGCGGAGCGCGCCACCGTGGAAGAAGCGGTGGAGGAGATCCGCAACGGCCGCGCCATCATCGTCACAGACGACGAGGACCGCGAGAACGAGGGCGACATCGTCATCGCGGCGCAGTACTGCACGCCGGACTGGGTGAACTTCATGGCCACCCAGGCGCGCGGCCTGATCTGCGTGCCCCTGACCGAGGAGCGCGCGGACGCCCTGAACCTGATGCCCATGGCGGACGTGAACACCGCCCCGCTGGGCACCGCCTTCACCATCTCCGTAGAGGCTGCGGAGGGCGTCACCACCGGCATCTCCGCCGCCGACCGCTCGCAGACCATCCGCATGCTCGCCAACCCGGAGGCCGGCCCTCGCTCCTTCACGCGGCCGGGACACGTCTTCCCGCTGCGCGCCAAGCCCGGAGGGGTGCTCGTGCGCGCCGGCCAGACAGAGGCCTCCGTGGACCTGTGCCGCATGGCCGGACTGGAGCCGGTGGCCGTGGTCTGCGAGATCATCAAGGACGACGGCACCATGGCGCGCATGCCGGACCTGCAGAAGTTCGCGCGCAAGCACCGCATGAAGATCCTCACGGTGGCGGACCTCATTGCCTACCGGGTGGCGCACGAGCGCCTGGTGGAGCGCGTGGAGGAGATCCAGATGCCCACCCGCCATGGCGACTTCCGCGCCATTGGCTACCGCACGCTCATCGACAAGAAGGAGCACGTGGCGCTGGTGATGGGCGACCTGACGCTGGACCAGCCGGCCCTGGTGCGCGTGCACGACAAGTGCGTCACCGGCGACGTCTTCGGCTCGCTGCGCTGCGATTGCGGCGAGCAACTGGACGCGGCCATGAGCCTCATTGCGGAGGAGGGCCGCGGCGCCATCCTCTACATGGACCAGGAAGGCCGCGGCATCGGCCTGCACAACAAGTTGAAGGCCTACAAACTCCAGGAGGACGGCCTGGACACCGTGGAGGCCAACGTGGCCCTGGGCCTGCCGGCGGAGAGCCGGGACTACGGCATCGGCGCGCAGATCCTGGTGGACCTGGGCATCCGCGAGATGCGCCTGATGACCAACAACCCGATCAAGATCCAGGAACTGGACCTGTTCGGCGAGTTGCGCGGCGCCGGCCTGGACGGCTACGGCCTCCATGTCGTCGAGCGCGTGCCTATCGAGGTCACCGCCAACTCGCACAACATTCGCTACCTGGCGACCAAGCGTGACAAGATGGGCCACTACCTGGACCAGCCCATGCCCGGCCTGGAGGCCTGAACCATGCCCGCGACCTACGGCGAAGGCGATGTTGATGCGCGCGGGATGAGCGTGGCCGTGGTGGTCTCCACCTTCAACGACCAGATCACCCGCCCCATGCTCCAGGGCGCCCTGGACACCGCCCGCGAGATGGGCGTCGCGGACGAGGATATCGAGGTCCACTGGGTGGCAGGCGCCTTCGAACTCCCCCTGGTGGCGGAACGCCTCGCCGGCAGCGACCACTTCGACGCCGTGGCGGCGCTGGGCTGCATCATCCGCGGCGAGACGCCTCACTTTGACTTCGTCGCCGGCGAGACGGCGCGCGGCCTGATGGACGCGGGCCTCTCCACCGGCGTCCCCATCTCGCTCGGTGTCATCACCACGGATACGCTGGAACAGGCGCAGGCCCGTGCCGGCGGCGCCGTGGGCAACAAGGGCAGCGAGGCGATCTACGCCGCGCTCAACTCCGCATCCCTCCTACGCGACATCGACGCGCGGCTCTACACGGAGGACGAGGGCGCGGAGGCCGCACCAGTGGGAGAGGCGAGCGCATGAAGATCCCGGAAGACCTGAGGTACCCCAGCGGCGGCGAGGGCGTGGACGAACTCGCCACCGGCATGGTGAAACTCGCCCACGAGGCGATCGACCGCTTCCCGGACGTGAAGCGCCGCCACATGTTCCTGGCGGGCGGCGCCGCCATCTCCTCCGCGCTCGTGGTGGCCGCCGGCGTGGCCGTGATGCGCCGCGTACGCGCCGGCCAGACCCCGGCGGACGCCGTGCGCGACGTCACGGAGGACGAGATCGAGGGCCTGCGCCTGGTCGAGCGGAAGTTCTACCGCCCCAACGGCGACAACGGCACCGCCGATGCGGACGCGGCTTCCACTGGAGTCACGGCGGAGACGCCTGCCGCAGACGCCTCGGACACCACGGGCCAGGACGTCCCGGACGTGGCCGGCTCCTAGCCCGCCCCCCATCGACTGAGACGCTGAGACGCGACGAGCCCCCTCTTGCGAGGGGGCTCGTCTGTCTTGTCTTTGCGATCAGTCCTGGGCGATCAGTCCTGGCGTCCGGCCCGCCCCTGCCCGGACGCCAACACTGGACCGGGCTAGCGGTAGCCACCGCCCCGGTCGCCACCGTAGCCGCCTCGGCCTCCGCGGTCGCTGCGGCCACCGCCGTAGCCACCACCACGGTCTCCGCCGTAGCCGCCGCCACGGTCTCCACCGTAACCGCCGCCACGGTCTCCACCGTAACCGCCGCCGCCGTAACCACCACCGCCCCCGCCGTAGCCGCCGCCTCCGCCGCCGTAGCCACCGCCACGACCGCCGAAGCCGCCACCACCGCGAGGACCGCGGCCCTGCTCACGAGGCTGCGCCTCGTTGACGCGCAACTGGCGTCCACCAAAGTCTTGGCCGTCCAGCGCGGCAATGGCCTGCTTCGCGGCATCGTCCTCCATCTCCACGAAGCCGAAGCCACGCGGGCGTCCGGTCTCACGGTCGATCAGGAGGCTGCAGGAAATGACTTCACCGTACTGCGAGAACAACTCCGACACTTCCTCCTCGGATGCGGAGAAGGGGAGGTTCCCAACATAGATCCTCTGACTCAACGTCCAACACTTCCAGCCGGTAAACGTACCGGCGCGAACCTTCCGGCCACTCGGCCGGCTCTCCCTCATCAGAACCGCGTTGGACGTGCAGGTGGTTCGGGACGCCTTCGAGGATCCTCTGAGTCCACACGCAGAATAACAGTTTCATGCACCTGCCTGCGCACCCTGGCCGCCCGAGGGGGCCTCGAGGCGTGGCGTCGCTCCGGGACTGGCGGGCGCTAGCGGACGGGAACCGGCACGGCCTCCGCGGCTTCGAGGACAGCCTCGATCTCCTCGCGGAGCGCGGGGCTGACGCCCTCGCCCAGGCACTTCGGGCAGTTCGGCTGGTCCGGGGCGCCGGTGTCGTGCAGGGTCACGGTCACCCCGCCCTCGTCCAGGATGATGCCGCAGATAGTGTCCACGCGGGAGGCAAAGAACTGGCGGTCGCCCACCGGCTGGACATCGTGCAGGATGACCCAGTGCCAGTCGTCCCCGAAGTCGTCCAGCGCCTTGGCGACCAGCCGCATGTCCGTCATTGCGCTCCCTCGTATCTGGGCCCCAGCATCCGATCCCACGTTACCCCGAGACCGAGAATGGCGCAGACCGCCGCCGTACCGCCGTCGCCTCGAGGTCTGGGGCTGCAACGGTCTGGCCGCAACGGTCTGGGGCTGCAACGGCCGTCCGAGGGCGGTAGCCCTCGGACGGAGGGGCGCAGCGTGATGCGCCCGTTCGAAGCGTGCCCCAGAGCCCGACGCGCACCCCGTACGTCAGGAGGCCAGGTACTTCTCGAACCAGGCCAGCGACTTCTGCCAGGAGTCTTCCGCCGCCTCCGGGTGGTAGGCCGGCCGCGTGTCGTTGAAGAACGAGTGCTCAGCGCCCTCGTACAGCGTGATGTCGTTCGGCACGCCTGACCGTCCCAGGGTGGCGCGGAGCGTGTCCACCTGCTCCTTCGGGATGCCCTTGTCCTCCGCGCCGTAGGAGCCCAGCACGGGCACACGGATGGTGGACAGGACGTCCTCGGACGGCATGCCGCCGCCGTAGTACACGTGCACCGCGTCCACGTTCGAGGTGGGACGGATGGCGGCGCCCAGCGTGAGCCCGCCGCCCATGCAGTAGCCCACGCAGCCCACCTTGCCGATGCCGCGCTCCGCCTTCATCCAGGCGATCGCGGTGTCGATCTCCTGCGCCGCCACCTGGCGCTCCATCGCCATGGCGTACTTCCGCGCCTCATCCGGCTCGTTCGCCACCTGGCCGTGGTAGAGGTCAGGCGCGAAGGCCAGGTAGCCCTCCGCCGCGTAGCGGTCCGCGATCTCCTTGATGTCCGGCGTCAGGCCCCACCACTCCTGGATGACGATCATGCCGCCTTTGGGCGCGTCCGTCGCCGGCTCCGCCAGGTATCCGGGGATGCTGGCGCCGTCGTGCTGGATGGTGAAGTCCGGCATGGTGTCCTCCTCGACTGTTTACGCTCGACTGTTACTTGGGCTCGATTGCTACTCGGGCTCGCGTGCTGCCTGGCTGAGTGCATGGGTGTGCGCCACGCCACGCCACGGACGCTCGCGGACGCAAAGCGCCGTCAGTATACGAGGGCGCCCCAAGGGTACCCACGGCGGTGACACGGCGGTGACACAGCGACGGCACGGGCACCGGCTATTCGAGGTAGTCGAGCGGGTCGAAGAGGAACTCCGCGCGATCGCCCTCGGCCAGGCCGTTCACGGCGTACCAGTCCAGGGGCGCCTCGATCCCCGCCAGGTACGGGGCGCCGGGGTGGTGGATCTCCTCGGACTCCGCCTCCATCTGGCGGATCGCGATGATGCGCCCCTCCCCGTCCACGAACGCAATGTCGAGGTCGATGTGCGTGTTGCGCATCCAGAAGCCCGGCCCGCCGCTGGCGTCCGGGTAGTAGAAGACCATCCCCCGGCCGTCCAGGTGCTCCCGCCCCGAGAGGCCAATGGTGTACTCACTGGTGGGCGGCGCCTCCACCGACAGATCAGCGGTGCCCCCGTCCGCGCGCGTGAACCGCACCACCGGCAGGTCCTCCGTGGGCGTGTAGTACGTGGACGCCACCGGGCCTGAGGGCTCCGGGGGTTCCGAGTGCTCTGGGGGCTCCGGCGCCAGCGCAGGCGAAGGTCCCGTGCCGGTCGCGGTCGCCTGGGCGCTCGCGGTGGGGGTGGCGCCGGGCGTGCCGGCCTCGTCCCCCCCGCACGCAACGAGGGCGAGCGAGGCGACGAGCAGCAGCAGCGCGGGCAGCCGAGACACCATCCGCACATGATCCCTCGGCAGAGGCCGCCCGGCAACGTTGACATCGGCGCGCGTCCAGCCGACCTTCATGGCCATGGCAGAACACAACACTTCGGAGACCCTGGCGCTGGCGCTCCGCCTCTGGCCGCAGGCGCGCGACACAGGCGCTGTGGACGACCCCTCGCAGTTGGACGCGCTGCTGGCCACGCTCGGCAAGCCCGGCGCCTCCGGGTTCGATGCTGGCGTGGACGGCACCTTCGCCGCCTTCTCGCCGGAACAGGAGGCGCTGTTCACGCTGCCCACGGGCGAACGGCCCGCCTCGGATCCCGCTTCGGGAGACGAGGAGGGGCGGCTACTGGCCCACATTCTGGTGACGCGCACGCTGGTGGCCGCCGGCCTGCACGTGGACCGGCGCGTCCAGCGAGCCATCGGCCACGCTTACGCCCCCACCTGGTGCGTGCGCGGCGGCTACCAGGCCTCCCCGCTCGTCCTTGCCAGCACGCTCTGGCTCGTGGCGCTGGACCCCCTCGGCAAGTCGGACCGGCCGCTGGCGATCGACTGGGAGCCCGCGCTGTACCAGGACCCGGAGCGCTGGGACCTGGACTACCGCCTCTTCAGCCACTACGACATCCGCGAGCGCTCCCTGGACTGGGTCATGTACGCCTCCATCGACCGCGCGAGGCATCCCGGCTGCTCGATGTGGACGATCGTGGAGCCGCTCCTGCGCCTGGCCGACGACCGCGCCTACCAGGCGCTGGGCGCCTTCGCGGAAGCCTCCGACACGGAGGAGGAAGACCTCCCCGCGATGGCCGTCCTTGAACGCGGGCGCGTGGAGGGCCTCCTCCGAGCGTTCACCGCGCAGGCGCGGCAGCGCCGTGCCGGTGGGGGTGGGGGTCAGTAGCGGAGGCACCATAACGGGCGCCGTGAGCGTCCGTTTCCACCCGCTCACCCTGAGCCTGTCGAACGGGGAGCCCCCCTCGCGCACGGTCAGCCCTCGAACCTCGCGGTAGCCAGACCGAGGGCGGGCGAAGGTTGCGACGCTGCGTGCCCCCACCCCAACCCTCCCCCGCTGTTCAGACCGGAGACATGTCGGACGGGTGTTCGGGGACATATCGGACACTCGTCGGCTGGTCGCGAGGTGCGGCCCGGAGGTCGA
>Ga0265293_10001621_pt1 | contig 48307 bp, 48 predicted proteins | sample Munlanlewell138R_FD_192505 | JGI IMG/M metagenome (GOLD analysis project Ga0265293, IMG submission 192505) | Leachate microbial communities from a municipal landfill in Southern Ontario, Canada - Leachate well 138R | ecosystem: Engineered > Solid waste > Landfill > Unclassified | place: Canada... | reverse complement strand
GTTAACAGTTAATATAACCGGGATATTGTTTTCTCTTGCTGCTTCCATATCATCCGCACCGAACGCCGGAGCTATATGAACTATTCCGCTTCCATCTTCCACAGACACAAAATCAGCGGTTATTACAAAATGAGCTCTTTTTTCCGGCTCAATAAAATTAAATATCGGCTCATATTCTTTTCCAGCCAGTTCGTTGCCCTTTACCTCTCTTTCAATCCTTGAGCTGTCCAGACCAAGAGCTTCAAGCCTTTCTTTGGCAAATATCAGCCTCTCCTCTCCCTTATCGGTTTTTCTTACTGCATATACATAATCAATATTATTATTTACCGCTAAAGCCGCGTTTGCCGTCAACGTCCAAGGAGTTGTAGTCCAAGCAACAAAATAAGTAGGTATATTATCCGCCTGTTCTTTCAATTTAAATTTTATAAATATAGCCGATTCCTCGGTATCCTTATAGCCTTGGTTAACTTCAAAATTAGAAAGCGGAGTTCCACACCTCGGACAATATGGAGTTACCCTGTAATCGGAATAAATAAGCCCTTCATCCCATAATGCCTTAAAAACCCACCAAACCGACTCAACATAATCATTATCAAAAGTAGCATAAGAATTTGAATAATCAGCCCAACGGCCAACTCTCTTTAAAGTTTTTTGAAAATCTCCGACCGAACGAAAAACAGCCGCCCGGCAGGCATCATTAAATTTCTCTATGCCCATTTCCTCAACTTGAGACTTATCTTTTAAGCCAAGCTCTTTTTCAATCAAATTTTCAACCGGCAAACCGTGGCAGTCCCAGCCAACGCGACGCTCCACTTTATACCCCTTCATTGTCCAAAATCTCGTAACTGAATCCTTTATTGTCGTTGCTAATATATGACCGTAATGAGGCAACCCCGTCGCAAAGGGAGGCCCGTCATAGAAAGAAAAAGCTTTATTCTTCTTTCTATGTTCAATAGTTTTTTCAAAAATATGGTTCTTATCCCAAAAATCAAGAACCTTTTTTTCTATTTCCGGAAGTGATGGCTTATCTTTTAGCATATTTTCAGAAAATTACCCTGATTTTATTAACAAATTAAAACACAAAAATTAGCTTATATAAAGCAATAATTTGCCTATTAAGGCTAAATTTCCAGCTTTCTAAAAATACTGATAAAAGCTTTTGCTTCAGCCATAGTGGTTTCTCTTCCAGAGCTTATCCTTATGCTTTCTAAAACACGCTTTTCCGAATAGCCCATTGATTCTAATACTCTCGAAGATTTAAAAGCCCTCGCCGAACAAGCCGAACCGTAAGACACTGCTATGCCTGCCATATCTAAAAATACGACCACTTCTTCCGCACTTTTTCCCGGAAGCCATATATTTAAAATATGAGGAGAACTGCTTTCTATCTTTGGACCGTTTACTCTTGTTTTTGGAAAAATTTCCGATATGCCTTCGAATAAATATTTTTTAATCCCTCTTAATCTTTCTGTTTCTTTTTTCCTTAAGCGATCCGCTTCCTCAAGAGCAACAGTAAAACCTGATATAGCAGGAATATTCTCTGTTCCCGATCGATACCCAAACTCCTGCCCTCCGCCTAATATAAGAGGCTCTATTTTTTTAAGAATATCCTTATTTCGGCAGCAAAGAACTCCAACTCCCTTTGGCCCGCCTACTTTATGAGAAGACAAAGTAATCATATCAGCCCCCGTTTTAAGAAAAGAGCAATCTTCATATCGGAAAGATTGCGAAGCATCTATATGAAACAAAGGGTAATCTCTTTCTTTTCTAATTTCAGATATTATGCTTGAAGCTCTTTTAATATTATTAACCGCTCCGGTCTCATTATTAGTAAATATCAGCGAAACAAGCGCCGTTCTCCCGTTTATTGCCTCCTCTAGCGCCTTAAGATCGATACAGCCGTCCTTCTTAACCCTCACCCTAACAACCTCGCATCCTTCTTCAGACATTTTTTCCGCTATTTTTTCTACTGATTCATGCTCTGCATCGGAAATTACTATTCTGGCAGGAAAATCCCCATCAGAAATGCCTGGACGCCTTATATATCTCTTTGCCGTTCCCCTGACAGCAAGATTATTAGCTTCTGTCGCCGAACCAGTAAATACAACCCCGCTAAAATCGCCTCCAAGCATGCCGGCAATTTTTTCCCTGCTCTTATCAAGAAGAGCTAAAGCCTTTCTCCCAAACGAATGTATTGATCCGGGATTGCCGAGGCCTTCACTATAAGCCTCTTCTATAGCCCAAAAAGCTTCCTTCGTTAAAGGAGTTGTCGCTGCGTGGTCAAAATAAAGTGTTTTCCGTTGTCGCTTCTCTGATCTTTTCATTAAAATCAAGATTAACCCTTATAAGTTCGTCTGATCCTCTCTGCGGCATCATAAGATAATTTTGAGATTTTGCCAGCTCATAAAGATCTTTGGTTACCTTAACATCATTAAGACAATATGCTTCAAGTTCTTCTAAATTTCCTTCGTTCCAAAATTTAACAGCTTCCAATCCATTATGAGTTTTTCCGATGCCAAGATTGGTATGAGCAAGAAGATCTAAGCCTATTCTTTTTCCAGCACTCATTTCTATTTCTTCAAGAAGGTCCAGCCTCTTTAGCGCATTGGCGTTAAAATCGAAATACTTATTCAAAACAGGAAGATCAAACCTATTAATGCTAAACCCTATAATTAAAGCTGCTTCTTTCATTCTCTTTTCCAACTCTTTCAGATCTTTTTCCCAAAAACTCAAATAAGAGCCTTCATTATATGAATAAGCGCACGTTAAAGACATATCAAGATCTTTTATATTTGCCTGGCCCCCAACGTCAAAAAACGTATTTTTTGTCTCGATATCTATAACAAGAATATCCTTGGAATTCATAATCGCTCTTTATCTTTATTTTCTTTAATAAGCGATTGTATCACTTGCATCTCTTTTTTCAAAACATCTTCAGATGTCGATTCCGCATCTATCCTCATAAGTGGCTGGTTGGCAGAAGGCCTTACATTAAACTGCATATCTTGCCTTTCTGCAGATAAGCCGTCTTTAAAATCCATACTAAAACCTTGCTCTTTCGCGTATTTCGCTATATTTTTTATCGCCATACTGATATCGCTCACAGAAAAAGAAGCCTCTCCAAACCTATAATATTTAGGCTGGGAATCAATCCATTCCGAAAAAGATTTTTTTTCGGATATCGCCGATATTAATCTGGCTGACATCATAGCTCCCGAATCCATATAAGAACCTTCCACGCTGAAATAATAATGGCCTGATTCCTCGGCTCCGAAATCAGCCGAATGCTTTTTCATCATATCCTTCATATAAGAATGCCCGACTTTAGATTTGAATATTTCCGTCTTGCCGCTTAATTCCCTAGTCACCAACCAGCCTATTCGACGATCTAATACCACTTTTTTAGGAAAATAAGCTTCTATATATAGCTTAGTTAAAAAATCAGAATGAACGTAACGGCCTTTATTATCGATTGCAAATACCCTATCCCCGTCAGCATCAAATATAAAACCTAAATCAGCCTTATTTTTTAAAACTTCTCTCTTTACCTGATCCATTGCACCGGCAGAAAAAGGATCAGGTCCATGTCCTGGAAAATTTCCGTCCGGCTTATCATTTATGTAAAAAGCCTCAATATCGCGATTATTTTTTAAAGAAGATTTCATTACTTGAGCAGAAAAGCCGTTAGAAGCGTCAAAAATAACCCTCATTTTCCGCTTAGAAGAAATATTACCCTTAATATAATCTGAATATATATTTAAAAACTTGCGCTTTATCTTCATTTCATCATCTCTTTTACCTCTTCGCCTGTTATCGGATCAGCCTTGGGACCGACTATCTTTAATCCGTTCCAATCGGGAGGATTATGCGAAGCCGTAACCATAATTCCTCCTGCCGCATTCAGCCTATTTACTAGAAAATAAAACATAGGCGTTGTTGAAAAACCGACGCTTATCAGTTCCCTCCCCTTAAATCCTTTTTTAAGCGCAGTATATATTTTTCGAGAGCTATTCCTGGCATCCATGGCTATAATTACCTTTCCTTCCGGCAATATTTTTTGCGAAACAGTACTGCCTATCCTAAATACAACATCCTCATTTATTTCAGAAGGATATCTGCCTCGGATGTCATAAGCTCTAAATATGGAATAATCTATGTCCACGACATAATAATAGCACTTTGCCAATTATTCCCCGATATTCACCGAAAAAACTTAAACAATAAAACATCTTTTGAGTTTTACCCATTGGCTACCTATAATTAATCATTGATATGGGAAAAAAAACCGATAAGAAAAAAATTCCGGAAGAAAAAGTAAAAATGCGCCCAGAAGTGCTTATGAGTATCTGGGCAATAATTTTTTTAAGCACTAGCGCTATATTATGGCTCGCAAGCTTCGATAAGGCAGGACCGGCAGGAAGATTGCTTTTTAAGTTTGGCAATGCCGTCCTCGGAATAGGATATTATCTTATCCCTGTAACGCTTATGGGAGCAGGCATATTATTTCTTTTAGGAAAAAAGCGCGAGCTAATGAAACACACGACTATTGGCAGTACCGTATTTATTTTAGGAAGTCTTGGTCTCATAGATATTCTTTATCCCGGGAAAAGCGGTTGGTTCGGAAGCGCTATCGGCTGGGTAGAAGTTCCTTTTGGATATTGGGCCGGAATAATAATATCCGTTTCCTTTATTATAATCGGATTTATATTTGCTTTAGATATTCCGGTTAAAATAAATCCTAACCTTAAGCTTATAAAGAAGCCTTCTGAAAAAATTATAGTAAACGGAGAAGGAGAAGAAAGCGAAAATGAAACCGCTTCAGTTAAAAATGAAATTACCCCAGGCGGAGCCGAAAATGAAAAAGATAAAAAAGAAAATAAGGATTCCGATATATCCGAAGATAAATTCTCTTCCGTTTCCGCTAAAAAAGGAGAAAAGAAACTGTCTTTCAAAAACTATGTCCCTCCCCCGATAAATCTCTTAAACCCCACTATTGAAAAGCCTACCGTCGGAGACCTACGAGCTAATGCCAATATAATAAAAAGAACATTAGATAGTTTTGGCATTCCGGTAGAAATGGGAGAAATAACCATAGGGCCGAAAGTTACTCGCTACACTTTAAAGCCAGCTGAAGGAATTAAATTATCTAGAATTACCGCACTAAATCAAGACCTTGCTCTTGCGCTTGCCGCTCATCCCTTAAGAATAGAAGCTCCTATTCCCGGAAAATCTCTTGTAGGTATAGAAGTTCCAAATAAAATAGCCGCCATGGTTCGTCTTGGTAGCCTTCTTAACTTTCCCGAATTCAATTCTGCCGGCCACCTGGGATTTGCTCTTGGCAAGGGACTTTCCGGAGAACCCGTCTTTCCTGATATTGCTAAAATGCCTCATTTGCTTGTTGCCGGAGCAACTGGTAGCGGAAAAAGCGTAACTATCCATTCAATAATAATTTCTCTTCTTTATAAAAATTCTCCTGAAACGCTCCGCTTCATATTTATAGACCCAAAAAGAGTTGAGCTTTCCGTATATAGCGGGCTCCCCCACCTTGTTGCTCCAGTTATAACCGAAGGAAAAAAAGCCGTCTCCGCTCTTAGGTGGGCTATAGCCGAAATGGACAGGCGTTACGAAGAGCTTCTCCGAGAAGGTTTCAGGGATATTAAAGGCTATAATGAAAAACACAAAGAAGACCCTATGTCTTATCTTGTTATTGTTATCGACGAGCTCGCTGATCTTATGACCACTTACGGCAGAGAAGTTGAAGGCTCAATAGTTAGGCTTGCTCAAATGGCGCGCGCGACAGGAATACATCTTATAGTTTCTACCCAGCGCCCTTCAGTCGAAGTTATCACCGGCCTTATTAAAGCGAATATAACCACCAGAATAGCCCTTCAAGTTGCCAGCCAAATTGATTCCAGAACCATCCTTGATACTTCCGGAGCAGAAAAATTGCTTGGAGGCGGAGATATGCTCCTTGTTTCCTCCAGCCTTTCTAAGCCAAGAAGAATACAAGGGTCCTTTATTAGTGATAAAGAAATAAAAGATGTTTCCCAATTTATAATTGAAAACAATGAAGGAGAAATAAATGATCTCTCGGTTACCGAACCTAACGAGCTCGAAGGAATATTAAGTTCATCAACCGGAGATGAAGATGAAGATGAGCTTTTCCCAGACGCCCTAGAAGTCATAAAAGAAGCAGGTAAAGCATCCGCCTCTCTCTTGCAGAGAAGATTAAAAATCGGTTATGCTCGAGCTGCAAGACTCCTGGATATAATGGAATCCAAAGGCATTGTCGGTCCGGCAGATGGCGCTAAACCAAGAGAAATTTATCTGGCAAGCGCCCTAAATCCTGAAGAAAACGATGAATAATGATAAGAAATTAGGAGATATCTTATCCGAAATAATCACCGAGCATGGTATAACGCTCGAAAAATTATCCGATCTTACAAATATTCCAAAGAGGTATCTTTCGGCAATAATAGATAATGACCTTAAAAATATGCCTGCCGCCCCCTACGTTAGAGGATATTTGATTAAAATATCTTCCGCCCTCGATACAGAACCGGAGATACTATTGGACGCATACAAAAAAGCTGGGCTTAAAACCTCTGGAAAAGAAGATTTTCTCCCTAAAAACAGGTTTATCGTCGCTAAAAAAAGAAAAGGCTGGATATTTGCCATAATTCTTGGAATTTTAGCCATTATTATAATGCCAAGAATAAATTCATTTCTCGGAATACCTTCTCTCGACATAAATCTCCCTGAAAAAATAGAAAATAGGGACTTTTTGGAAACCAGAGATCAATTGCTCGCAATAGAAGGCAAGATTAATCCCAAAGATTCGATTATAATTAACAAAGAGCTCGTGCCCGTTGATAGCGAAGGCCGGTTTACAAAAGAGGTCCAACTCGACGCCGGACTTAACACTTTTGAAATAAAAGTTAAAAGATTTCTCGGACGCGAGATCACTGTTATTAGAAAGGTCTTTTATATAACAGAAAATTTAAACGAAGAAAATAATAATATAAACAATGCCCAAGAAGAAAACGACGAAGACCAATAATTCAGAAGAAGAAAAAGATCTTGATTCTCTTATTGCGTCTATAAGAGATAAGTTCGGCGAGGAGTCAGTAATGAAGCTCGGCGAAACGAAAAAAACTGACGTTGATTCAATATCTTCCGGATCTTTCAGCCTTGATCTCGCTCTTGGCATAGGAGGATTTCCTAAAGGAAGAATTGTCGAAATATTCGGTCCTGAAATGTCTGGAAAAAGCACCCTCGGGCTCCAAATTATAGCTGAAGCCCAAAAGAAAGGAGGCAAAGCCGCCTTCATTGATGCTGAACATGCGCTTGATCCAGAAAGAGCTCAAAAAATAGGAGTTAATATTAAAGAACTCATCATATCCCAGCCCGATAACGGAGAAGAAGCTCTTAATATAATGGAAAGCTTGGTTAAATCCGGACTTATTGATGTAATAATAATCGATTCAGTCGCCGCCCTTACGCCAAAAGCTGAAATTGACGGAGAAATGGGAGCGCAATATATCGGACTCCAAGCAAGAATGCTATCTCAAGCAATGAGAAAAATTACCGCCATAGCCGCAAGAAGCAAAACTCTTCTGATATTTATCAATCAAGTAAGAGAAAAAATAGGCATGATGGGTTATGGTCCGACCACAACCACTCCTGGAGGAAGAGCTCTTAAATTCTATTCATCTGTCCGTATCGATCTTAGAAGAATTGCCCAGATAAAGAAAAAAGAGGAAGTTGTAGGAAACAGGGTCCGAGCAAAAGTAGTCAAAAATAAGGTCGCTCCCCCATTTCGTCAAGCAGAGTTCGATATTATGTTCAATGAAGGCATATCTTATGAAGGAGATATCTTAAACAGCGCGTTGAAATACGGCATCGCAAAAAAAAGCGGAAACACTTATTATTTTAATGAAGAAAAGCTTGGCGTAGGAACCGAAGCCGCCAAAGAAACATTAAGAGGAGATAAAAAAATGTTGCAATCTCTAGAAAAAGAACTAGTTATCAAGATAGAAAAAGAAAAATCGGAAAAATAAATTATAAATAACGGCTCGTTTCATCGAGTCGTTATTTATTTTTATCAGAAGTTTCTATTTCAAAAACATTTTCAAAAAGCTTTGCTACCAATATAGGGCCGGTACCTCCCGGTGTCGGAGTGTAAGCAAAGTCCTTATCTTCATCTTCCGGCCTTAGTTTAAAATCTCCGCTTGATTTTCCGAGAGATCCTTTTCCATAACCAAAATCGATTACAAGCGATCTATCCCTTATCATGCCTGAATCCACAATACCGGGAACGCCTGTGCCTAAAACAATAATATCAGCTTCGGCAACTCCTAGGCTTATATTGCTTCCTTTGTCTAAAACTTTTATCGATCTCGCCTTATCTTTAAGAGCGTTATAAACAGGCTTTCCGACAAGCTCTCCGTAGCCGACAACAGCAACATCTGTATTATGAAAATCTTTGCCAAATTCATTCGCTATCTCTAAAACAACGCCTACAGCCGGAGAAATAACATTTCCGCCATTTAAAGCGTCTACATCTTTTTCGGAAGGTATTGCTCCTATCACTGCTTTCTTGTTTATATGCTCCGGCAAAGGAAGCTGAACCACTATGGCAGTTACAGATTTATCAAAAGACAAGCGATTAAGCTCATTTATTACGTTTTGCGTATCTGCCTTATAAGGCAGGCTGACAAGATCAAAAGATATGCCTATTTCTTCCGCCGCTCTCCTTTTCTGTTTAATAAAAGAAGATATGGCAGAATCTTCGCCCGCCATCAAAACAGCCAGCTTTAAGCCAGCTGTTTCTTTTTCAGATAAGCGCGCATATATTTTAGAAGCTATTTCTTTGCCGTTTATTTTTATCATCCTTATTTCTTTTCAAGCGAATTAACAAAACTTTTTACAGGATATTTCGCGATAAGATTTTTAACGTCATTTTTAACGTCATCATTAAAAGCAATAACCCGGTAAATCATATCAGCAATTTTTTCCATATCTCTCGTTTTCATTCCCCTCGTTGTCACTGCGGGCGTGCCCATCCTCAAACCGGAAGGATTAAACGGAGACTTGTCTCCAGGAATAGAGTTTCTATTGGCTATTATTCCGTTTTCTTCAAGTCTGGTTTCCGCATCCTTTCCTTTTATTTCAAAATTTCTCAAATCGGCAAGAATTAAATGATTATCCGTACCGCCGGTAACCAGCTTAAAGCCCCTTGCTTTTAATCCATCAGCAAGAGCTTTAGAATTATTAATAATTTTTTTCTGATAATTTCTAAAACTCGCCTTGCCTGCCTCATAAAAACTCTGCGCTATCGCTGCAGTCTGGTTATTATGAGGCCCTCCCTGCAATCCGGGGAAAACAGCTTTATCTATTGCCTCGTTTATATTTCCTTTCCCGGCTATTAACGGCTCTCTTCTTGAAAAAATAACCGCGCCCCTCGGACCGCGCAAGGTTTTATGGGTTGTCATTGTTACAACTTGAGCATATTCAAAAGGAGAAGGATGCTCCCCGGCCAAAACCAAGCCGGCAATATGAGAAATATCGGCAATATGATACGCCCCAATCTTCTGGGCTATATCACCGAATTTTTTAAAGCTTATTTTTCTTGGATAAGCCGTTGTTCCGGAAACAATTGCTTTCGGTTTCTCTTTTAATGCAATTTTTTCTATTGCCTCATAATCAAGCCTTCCATTTTTGCCAAGACCGTACTGTACTGAACAAAATATTTTTCCGGTAGCCGAAACTTTATGTCCATGAGTCAAATGTCCGCCAGAAGAAAGCTCCATGCCCATAAGTTTTTCTCGAGGATTCATAAGAGCTAAATAAACGGCTAAGTTGGCGGGAGAGCCCGAATACGGCTGGACATTAACCGCCCATTTTTTGTCATCAAGACCAAAAGCTTCGAGAGCTCTTTCCTGCGCTAAAATCTCTATTTCATCGCAGATATTATTTCCAGGATAATACCTCTTTCCGGGATAGCCTTCAGAATATTTATTGGCAAGAGGAGAACCGATTGCAAACATTATTTCCGAAGGCATTATATTTTCCGAAGGAATAAGGTCAATCGTTTCTTCTTGTCTTTTAGTTTCTCTTTTTATTAATTTTTCCAGCTTTTTATCCATCATCAATGATTAAAGTTAAATCTTTAAGGAATAAAAATCAAAAAAGGCTCCGTCTTCAAAGACAGAGCCTTTAGCGCCTCCTCCTTATAAGGCGCTATCTCGATTATTCCTGCTTTTTAAAACGCAACCCTCGTTTGCGCGGTCCAGATATTTTCTGGAGTACATCTCTTGACCAAAACAGGAGAAAACCGATTCTGCGGGAGCACAAGCAATACTGCATGTCTTAATAAAAACAATGAAGACCATCCGCTTCCTCCTTCCAACTCAAGCCTTTATAAGCTTATGTGGTCCTTTCCCACAGGCTCTTTAAGGCCGATAACCCGGCATTCGATTGCTACAGCCGGCAAAATAAGAATTGCTGGTGATTTAACAGCTAAAAAAAGCTTTAAATCACAAAATTCTATAATCGCCATCACTGGAAATATCGCAATGCAGAGCGAAAGGAAGATGGCAATAAATACCATTACTTCACCTCCCTTTATATTAAAGAGCAATAGCGTGAGTATATACCTATGTAAAAATAAAAATCAAGCTCCCATTAAGAGAGCTTTTATTTTAGTTTTTAAGGGCTTACGGCCCTATGTGGACCTTATGATCCAATGTCCGCGTCCTCTTCCTTATATTGGATTGGGCGCTAAGCGAATACCCTGATCCATAAGGTATTGTTGTTCGGCAAACGGGGCAGTTTCCTCCGATAGCCACTTTGATAAAATTGCCTTTATCATCCTTGCAGCCAAAAGGGCAATCTATCTTGTCTTTTTTTGAAACAATCATCCCAACACATCCTTTTTAAAGAATCTAAGCCCAATATAGTCATATCAAATTATAACTGTCAAATTATCTTCCTATAATCAAATAAAACAAGTAAAAAACATAAGCTCCTACAAGAATTATTCCTTTAGCTTTTGTTAAAATTTTCTTTCTGCCAAAAAACATTAGCAATAAAAGAAGCATTCCCGCAAAACCTGCTATAAGCGTATCTGTAAACAGTCCAGTCGGGAAAAAGAAAGGAAAAGTTATTGCGCTAACGCCCGCTATAATTAAAAAATTAAATATAGTTGAACCGATAATATTTCCCATAGCTATGCCTGGCTGTTTTTTAAGCGCCGCCATCACCGACACTGCAAGCTCGGGAAGAGAAGTTCCTATACCTATTATTGTAAGAGCTATCAGACCCTTACTTATGCCAAAAGCCCCTGCTAATATCGCCGCTCCGTTTACCACCCAATTTCCCCCGATAACCACGCCTATAAAACCGGCTATTATCATCACAATAGCTGTAATAAAAGTAAACGAATATTCTGTAGCCTCATCGTCTCCATTAGTTTTTTCTCTTATTACTCTCCATAGCCAAACAATAAATAAGCCGACGAGAATTATTCCTTCGATTCTGGATAATTGCCCTATCGGCCCCCCTATTGGCAAATAAGCAAAAAGCAAAAATACCGCAATAGAAAATATATTCCACGCCATATCCCTTTTTATCCAGGAATCTCTAATGACAAGAGGTGCCGCTATTGCAGATACCCCAAGCACTAATAAAATATTGACTATCGCGCTCCCCACGAGATTACCAACCGCAACTTGAGTTTGCCCCGCAAAATTAGATACAAGAGTTATGCTAAATTCCGGTATGGAAGTTCCTATTCCGGCAATAACCGTCCCTACTAGCCAATTAGATAAATGAAGTTTTTGCGCAATAAACGATGCTCCATCTATTAAAATATCCGCTCCTTTAATAAGGATAAAAAAACCTATAAAAAACAAAATTAGGCTGACAACCATATATTTAATATAATACCACCGACAATATAAATCCGGCTAAGCCCAATATAAAAATATATAAAGCTAAAAACGGCAAATTGGAACGAAGCACTTTTCTCTCCATCGCAACTGTTGCGCCCGCCACAGTAATGGCAGCTAATATATTATGTATAGATATCATATTGCCGGCAGCCGATCCCATCCCCTGCATAGCAAGCATCACGCTCTCTCTTATTCCCGAAAAAATCCCCGCTGATTGCTGTATGGAAGAAAAAAGCAGATTAGAAACCGTAGAACTGCCGGCAACAAAAGCGCCTAAAGCTCCTATTGCCGGAGAAGCGAAAGAAAGAAAAATAGGATTAGCTCCTTCAAGAGGCTTGACTATCGCTTCCGTCATAGATGCAAGCTCGGATCCGTTTATTCCGGAATTCATCATTATTTGGACAAAAGAAAGAATTAATACAAGAGTAATAAAAGGCTTTTTAATTTCTTTAAAAGCGCCAAAAACAACTTCCTTAACGGATTTTCTATCGCCTTTTATCCAAAGATTAAGGCAAAAAATTATCGCTACCAATACGAATATCAAAGCAGGAGAATAGAGCGGTGAAAATAAATGGCTGATTGGCGTATTCAAAATAGAAGGCATATTCCAATTAACCGCCTCTGTTAAAAAAATTTTCAAAGCAGGAATTCTAGTTAAAGCAAGAATAAAAACAGCTAAAAGATAAGGTAAAAAAGGAATAATATCGGTTTTTTTCACCGAAATACTTCTGTTATTTTCTTTCTTATATCGCGTAAGCGCCCATAAAGATATAAGCAAAACTCCAAAAATCCCTCCCGCAATAGAAGGTAATTCGGGACCAAACAGCTTAAAAGTAATAAAGGCTGGAACGGAAACCGCAAGCGAAGCAAATATCGCAAAAGGTATTTTTTTTATTACGTCTCCAAAAGTCCCCTTTTTATCTCTCACGGCTACGGCCAGGACAGCTACAACAACCAATAAAGACATTATGATATTCAATACGGCAATAATTCCCGCCGCATCCATAGCTAATGGCCAGCCCACTACTGAAGCAAGTCCGTATGTAACCGGCAAGCCGACCGCTCCGAATATAACAGGAACGGAATCACCCAATAAAGACATTATAACCGCAGCAACAGGCGAAAATCCTATAGAAACCAATATAGGAGAAGCTATCATCGCCGGCGTGCCAAACCCCGAAACTCCCTCGATAAAATGGACAAATGCCCAAGCTACAAGCACAGCCTTAACCCGATAATCAGAAGACAGCCTGCCAAAAACAGCTTTTGATGACTGCCCGCCGCCAAGCCTGCGAAAAACGCCAAACAAAAGAAGGGCCCCAAATATTATGCCCGCTATTTCTAACGCCAAAAAAAAGCCTTTGAGTAAGCTTGCTAATAAAACTATTACAGGCATCTGCCAAACAAAAAAACTTATTGCCAAAAGAAAAAACAAAGAAATCACAACTGAAAATAAAAAACCCCTCTTAGATAGAGACGAAAGAAAAATAAGTATCGCTATAGGCAAAATAGCCCCAAACGCAATTAACACCCATAAATTTTACCACAGACTAAATTACAATATCCTGTTGCCACTTTAAGATTTTTATTTCACTTATTAAGCCTTATAAATACAAAAAAACACCTCGCAGGTAATTTGTGAATTAATCTTAAAAATTTAAAACCTACCTAATCGAGTAGATTTTATTCTGGAGCGGGATACCGGAATCGAACCGGCGCCATTACCTTGGCAAGGTAGCGTACTGCCACTATACTAATCCCGCCTTTGCTCGCCAAAGCGAGCTACGGCGGGCAAAGCCCGCTTTTTTAAAATCGCAAAGGCGAAACACATTACTATTCGAGTTTTTAAAAACTCCTGTATACAAAGTATAATTTAGTCGAATATTTGATTGTTGTAAAGAAATTACATAATATAAAGCCCATGTTTCGAAAATGGATCCTCCCCTTAATCGGAGTAATGCTGATAATTCCCGGAATAATCCTGGGAACAGCATTAATATCAAAAAAAGGATTTACTATGCCCGCTGAATTTACCGAAGCTCGGGCAAGCGGAGCTGAAATAGCCAGCTTTCTTAATGAGTTTTCTGATAATTCAATAAATAGCCTTGAAAAAATAAAAGAAGAAGACAAAGCTGGCAGATATGGCAATGCTTTAGATATTACAATAAAAGAATTAGAACGCATTGAGAAGGCTCGCACCAAAACCATAGAATTGCTAAGCGAGCTCGAAAAAATGGCAGCATCTATTCCTTCAATCCCAGACGATGAAGCGCAATCCCTGGGAATGCAGGCAATATCAACAGAAATATCCCTCGTAGACAAGCTCTTAAATTACAACGAAAAATTAAAATCTCTTCTTGATATATTAAGAAGCAAATTTACCAGCTATTCGCCTGAACAATTTAATGACGAGATGGCAGAAATCACAAAAGGATTAAACGAAGACGCTCTTTCCATAAATGAACTCAATAGAAAATATCAAACCCTAATGAAAGAGTTTGATAAAAAAATCGAAGAATAAATAAAAACCCCTCGCACAAGTAAGAGAAGTTATTTAGAACGGTTTTTCGACCCCTCCAACATTCGAATCCCGTTCTAAATTTATACATAAATAAAATACTCCCTTTACAAGGAGTATTTTATTTATAGGGGTGTCTAACGGGATTCGAACCCGTGCTGAGAGTTCCACAAACTCTAGTGCTAACCACTACACCATAGACACCATGCAAACCAGAACTATTGTATTCAGAATAAGCTTCTAAATCAACATTCTTGTCGGAGCGCCGAGAATCGAACTCGGACCGCGTGCTCCCAAAGCACGTATACTACCACTATACTACGCTCCGATTGTTAAACAGTACCCCGAGAAGGAATCGAACCCTCATTTACTCCTTAGAAGGGAGTTGTTCTATCCGTTGAACTATCGGGGCAGACATAAGCGTCTGTGTGCCCTCGAGAGGAATCGGACCCCTATCAGCGCGTTAGGAGTGCGCTGTTCTATCCATTGAACTACGAGGGCGAGTGAAATGTAGCGAGGCCCGCTTAAGGCTTCTAAAATATAATAACTATTACTAATAATTGCAATTTTAAAACCGACAAAAGACATTTGCTACCTAATCTGAAAATCCGTCATAAAGACGGATTTTATGTGCCGCGGGAGGGAATCGAACCCCCAACGCCAGCTTCTTCAGAGCTGCGCTCTACCATTGAGCTACCACGGCTTTCAAAAATATAGGCTAAGAATAACAACAGCTTATTATTTTTTCAAGCAATCATATTAAATATATATTCAAATATATAGAACAATTCATGCTATATTAAGGCATACCTACATGCAAACTTTGTGGAAGAACTTTTAAAGACTATCAAGGAATCAATAGATCCCGATGTGGATCATGTAATACAAAAATAAGGCGATATAAAACCAAAGCTGCTGCCATTAAACTATTAGGAGAAAAATGCCAAGACTGCGGCTGGCAAGAAGACTAATCTGTATTTCAATTTCACCACATCAATCCAAATAAAAAAGATTTCACTATTAGCAATTTTTCAAATAAAAGATGGTCTATTCTTAAAAAAGAACTAGAAAAATGCATATTATTATGTGCAAACTGTCACGCTATTAGACATAGTGATAAAAACGAAGAAAAATTTATTAAAGAAGCGCTAAACCATAAAGGCAAAAAACTTAATCTATAAAAAACGTACAGTTTGGCAAAAATCATCTTTTTTGGTTAAATTTCTATGACCCTGGGGCTATAGTTCAATGGTAGAACGACGGTCTCCAAAACCGTTAATCAGGGTTCAAATCCTTGTGGCCCCGCTTTATAAAAAATAATTTATCTGTTCCTTTTTATTCCCCCATCACAAGCGTTTTTCCGTTTATTAAAACATCGGCTATTTTTTGATTCGCCGAATAAAGGATTCTCTGAAAGGTGCTTTGTGAAATATCCATCTGCTCGGCACATTGATTTTGATCAAATCCCTTTATATATTTAAGCCTAACCGCCTCTACTTCTTCCGCAGACAGCAAAACAGCCTCAAGATCCCTTGCTGGAACTCCCTGTGGCTTAAACATCTTTATAGAAGGATTAAAACCGATCCTTCTTCGTCTTCGCGGTCTAGGCATTTTGTTTTTTATATTATTACGCAAGTGACCCGCAATTGCGGGTCACTGCAAAAACTATCTAGTTAGAAGTATTTTCCTCTTCCTCTATAGCTCTAAGCTCTTGTTTGAGCCATTCTTTTCTATCCTGAAGCGAATAACCAGTTCCGGAATTATTTCTTCCAAATCCGAAAGCTCTTCCAAAGAACCCTCTTCCCCTTCCAAAACCTCTGCCGCGAGCCATTCCTGCTCCGCAAGGTCCGAGACCTCTTCCAGTTCCAGGACCGTATCCATCAGGACCAGTTCCATTAAAATAAGGCATTTTAATAATATATTTATTTTATGACCTTTGTTTCGATACCAACCTGTACTCCAAATTGATATGTTATGAATATATACCCATAACTATTATTTGTCAAGTCGTCCTTTCTAAGCCTCATTTAATCCCGCATTAAAGTTTTTTAATATAAACTTAGCTTCTTCCGCCGTCTTAGCCTCCATTAACTCCGTCCTTATTTCCTTTGCTCCTTCAAAATTACTCGCATAGCCCGCGAAATGCTTCTTTAGAAGATCAAATGGTTCATTTTCACCGAAGAGCTCTTTGAAGATATCTAAATGCTTTTCAGCTATTGTCAGCCTTTCTTTTTTAGATGCTTCTTTAGCCGTAAAAAACCATGGATTTCCGACTAGCGCTCTCCCGACCATATAGCCGTCTACTCCTGTTTTTCGTGCAAGCTCTTCTCCCTGCTTTTTCGATAATATATCGCCATTGCCTATAACAATGGTATCCGGACTTTCCGATTTTATTATTTTGCATGCTTCTTTTATAAATTCCCAGTCAGCATTGCCCCTCCTTCTCTGGCTCCTGGTACGCCCATGAATTGTTATTGCCGTCGGTTTTTCCGCCGATATGGCTAATATCCACTTTTCCATATCCCTCTTATTTATATATGCCAGCCTAGTCTTGATCGAAATCGGCAATCCTAAAGACTTTTCTTTTGCAGAACAAATTATCTCTCTTGCCAGGGATAAATTATTCATCAAGCAGGCTCCCGCCCCTTGTTTTTCGACTCCTTTATCCGGACAGCCCATATTTATATCCACTCCGTTAAAACCCCTCTCTTTTGCCAATCTTCCGCACAACTCAAATTCTTCCGGTTTTGAGCCAAAGAATTGGAGCACAATCGGACGCTCCTCTTCCGAAAACATCATTTCATTATTAAAAAAATCTTCCCCTTTTGCCTTAATTCCGGCAAGAGATACCATTTCCGTCCATATTATGTCTGGCTTTCCATACAAAGATAATATTTTTCTAAAAGCCGCATCAGATACGCCAGCCATTGGAGCCGAAGCCGAAACCGGTTTTCTAAGTTTTTTCCAAAAATTTAAGCTTTCCATTTTATAACCTTAATCACTGTCTGAAAATTAAGCTTCTCCCTGTTTTAAAAACACTAGCAACCTAATCGCTTTCCATAATTTTAAGCTCTAATTATCATCACATTTTTTCCGGCAAAGATACTCCTAATATGCCAAAAAGATTTTTAAATATCTGGTAAGACGCTTTGACTAAAGACAATCTTTGTCCGGCAATATTCGATTCCTCTCCCACTATTCTTTCCTTGTCATAAAAAGCGTGGAATTTTTTAGATAAATCCAGCGAATATCTCGCAAGCATTTCCGGTTTCATTTGTTCCCCTGCCATACGAATAACATCTTTAAACCTTAATATTTCAAACATTAAAGCAAGATCCTCTGGAGTATTTAATTCTTTAATATTACTTGAAATAGCTATTCCGGCCTCATCAGCTTTTTTAATTATATTGCCCGCTCTCACTCCGGCGTATTGCGCATAGTAAACCGGATTTTCCATCGATTTCTCTTTCGCGACATTCATATCAAAATCAATATGGGAATCAGGCGAATACATAAGCAATAAAAATCTATAAGCATCCCTGCCTATTTCCTCTATAACTTCATCCACTGTCACATAAACGCCTTTTCTTTTTGACATCTTCATCTCTTTGCCCTCCTTTAATAAGCGGACAAACTGAAGAAGTAAAATTTCAAAATCCCCATTCAAATCTAACGCCTCAAAAGCGCCTTTGACTCTCGCCACATCGCCATGATGATCCGCTCCCCAAATATTTATAACTTTATTGAATTTTCTTTCCGCAAATTTGTTCCAAAGATAAGCCATATCTCCGGCAAAATATGTTTTTTCGCCATCAGATTTAACAACTACTCTATCCTTGTCATCCCCGTATTCCGTTGATTTGAACCACAAAGCTCCTTCCCTTTCATATATCAGCCCTTTTTCTTTCAATTTATCAATCACCATATCAACAGTCCCATTCTCATAAAGTGATTTTTCAGAAAACCAGACATCCATATCAATTCCCATATTTTCCGAAACTGTTTTTTTCAGCCAGCTTAAAACTTCTTTAACCGCTTCTTCGCCAGCTTCTTTTGCCTCTTTTTTATTCGCATCTATAATCTTTCTTAAATCTTCAATATATTCGCCTTTATATTCAGCCCCATCCTCTTTAAGAACTGACTTGCCAAGCTTCAGCACTTGTCCGCCGGCGTCATTCACGTAATATTCCTTAGTAACATCGTCGCCTAAATAAGCAAAAATATTGGCAAGCACATCGCCAAAAGGACCGCCCCTTCCATTGCCAAACGTCAAAGGCCCTGTTGGATTGGCTGATATAAACTCCACTTGAATTTTTTGCGGATTATTTTTTTCTTCCCGCCCATATTTATCTCCCTCTTTCAATATTTTTTTTAACTCGCCAGCAAGCGTTTCTTGCGAAAGTGTAAAATTAATAAACCCGGGACCGGCAATCTCTACTTTTTCAAAAAAACCTTCTGGAGACAATTCTTTTATCTTTTTTACCGCTTCTTCAGCAACTTCTCTGGGATTCTGCCTCGCTTCCTTAGCCGTTAAAAAAGCTATATTCGTAAAATAATGCCCGTATTCAGGCCTTTCCGCAGGCATAACAATAGGCTCTCCGCCTATTGCCCCTTTTACTAAATCAGTTATCGTCTTTATCATTATCTTATAAGATTATAGGCATACCATGGCAATTTTTTCCACCAATAGAAAAGCTAAGTTCAATTTTGACATCCGCGAAACCTTCGAGGCTGGCTTGGAGTTGCTTGGCTGGGAAGTTAAATCTATAAGGCAAGGCAAAGCAGATTTATCAGGATCATACGGAATATTAAGAAGCAATGAGGTTTGGCTTATTAATATGGATATTCCGCCATACCAGCCTCAAAATATGATAAGCGAACCAAACACTTCCCGCCCCCGCAAACTGCTCCTGAATAAAAAAGAAATATCCGAAATAGAAAAAAGCATCAGCTCTGAAAGAACATCTATTATCCCTTTAGAGCTGCACAATAAAGGCAGTAAGATAAAAGTAAAAATAGGCCTTGGCCGCTCCCGCCGCAAGGCAGACAAGCGAGAAGTGATAAAAAAGAGAGATATAAGCAAAGAAGTAGGTAAAAAAATTAAATAAAATATGAAGCAAGAAAAGCCCAAAAAGTTTTTTAATTTAGAAGAGTGGAAAAGCTATTGGCGAGACGGCGGAGAAAAACTATATAAAAAAATATATTCATTCGACGCCAAAGCATCTGCTCTTGCCATTACTGTATTAGCTGTAGGTCTTTTTATTGTTCCGCAATTAAAAATACCCGCCTTAATTTTTAGTGCAATTATCGGATTAATCGCGCCTCTTATTTATACTATTTCTGAATATAAAAAATATAAGCAAGAACAAATACTGCAACAAATAGATCCAAACATTAGAAATTTTCCTTGCCAAAAGTAATTATTTGTGGTAGATTGAAAGTATGGGGATGTAAGGCCTCGACGTGTTAAAAACTTAAATAGTTGCGTGCAGAGTTGATACTTCTCTTTAAACAGTTTCAAAATTATAAACGCCAACAATAAAGTACGCGTTCCCGCTTTCGCTTTTGCCTAAACAGGCTTGAGAGCAATAAGCTCTCCCGCGAAACGGGTGTCCTTGGATAATTCCGCCTGAAATATCCTTTGGGCATAATACTTCAGGTTGCGCTTTACTGGCTTGCGCTCTCCAAGTAAAGCAAAGACTAACGAGCGCGGTTCGATGATAACGTTTGCTTAGTTAAAGGATCATCGTTTAACCAAAACTAAGATACGCTCGTAGAAGCTGTTTATGTTTTAATCCGGACGCGGGTTCAACTCCCGCCATCTCCACATATATAAGACTCCTCGCAAGAGGAGTTTTATATTATATGAATATGTCCTGCGGGAGTTGAACGCCGGACTGAAGATTTTTCAGCCAGAAAAATCGAGGGAGGCGCGGCCTGAAACAAATTTTGAGCGACGGCGAAAAATTTAGTTGAGGGAACTCCCGCCATCTCCACATATATAAGACTCCTCGCAAGAGGAGTTTTATATTATATGAATATGTCCTGCGGGAGTTGAACGCCTAACAAAAAAGAGCGCTTAAGCGCTCTTTTTTAAAAATAAATTTCTATTTTTTCTCACATATTCCTTCTAGATAACCATTTTCTGCCAAATGCAAGGAAAAAGGAATAGTAGCTAATCGTTCCCCGTCAACATCCACCTCAACTCTGTAATCGCCTTCTCTCTCTAAAGATATGTCGCCAATATAGGCAACATGCCCTATAGAAGCTTTTTCTGAAACTGCCGGACCAACTTCAGAGGAATGAGGTCTCACGCAATCGCCTCCTTCATAAGACCCGGTTATTTTAATATCAAGCTTATGCTTCTCTGTATCCCCCGGCATAAAATTAATAATTACCGCCGCCCTTTCATGCCTAGCTGGCAAAGCAGGTGCCGACAAATTAGTTATTGGATCCTTAATATCAACCCCTCCGTTTTCCTTTAGCTCCACTTCTTGAGCTAATAGAGCAAAGTTTAATCTCATATACTAAAAAATAACCCAAAACCTATAGATATTCAATAATAGCTAAAATTACCTATTTGCTTCATACAACTCTCTTCCCACGATTATCAAAGTTATCCACTTGTATCCGGTCCGCCTGGATATTAAAGTTAAGTCAGCTACTTAAGAAGTGAATATTGGGGCCGCATCGTGGCTCACAGCGCAAGCTCACTTTTTTTCTTTCCGGATAAGATATAAACTTTTTTGAAACCCAAAAAACTTCAGAATTCATCCGCAGCTTGCTTTAGCTTTAAGACCCTCCCCTAGAGGGTCTTTTAATTTCTTATTTTTTTAAAGAAAACCTTTTATTTAAACGTTTTTCATTGACTAAGCCCCCGAAAAACACTATATTTTCTATATCAAAGGAAAAAAGCGTTACATAAAAAGATACGATCCAACACCAATGTTTCGGAAAAACCGCGAGATATTCGCTCGTGAACTCCGCGTAATTGATGAAAAAGGCCAAAATATTGGCGTGCTTAGCAAGGAAGAAGCCTTAAAAATCGCCGAGGAAAGAGAATTAGATCTTATCGAAATATCGCCTAAGGCTAATCCTCCCGTTGCTAAGATTGGGAATTACGACAAGTTCCGCTACGAGAAAGCTAAAGAACTTAAAAAAGAAAAACAGGCAAAAGCTGCTGCCAAAGACGATATCAAGCACATTCGTATAGGCCTCGGTTCAGGAAGAAACGATCTTCTTATCAGAGCAAAACAAATTGACGAATTTATCAAAGAAGGCTATAAAGTAGAGATTCTGCTTAAGCTCCGAGGCCGTGAAAAAGCCAATCGCGACTGGGCCAAAAACAAGCTTAACGAATTTCTTGAGCTGATAACCGAAGATTTCCGCACCATAAACGACCCCAAATCAGTAGGAATGGGCTTTACAGTTCAAATAAGCAAGCAATAAAGCAATATGTCTAAAAAAACTTTTTCCAAGAGAATTAAAACCACAAAAACCGGAAAACTTGTTCGCCGAAAAATGGGACAGGCCCACTTTAAGTCAAAGAAAAGGTCTAAAACTATTCGCGATAAAAGAAATTCCGTTAACGTTGCATCAGTTGATAGAAAACGTATACAATCCGAACTGTAAAAAATGACTAGAGTTAAAAGAGGCGCTACAGCCCACAAAAAAAGAGAAAGTCTCCTAAAGCATACTAAAGGTTTCCGTTGGGGTAGAAAATCAAAAGAAAGAGCTGCTAAAGAAGCTCTTATTCACGCTTGGCAGCACGCTTATACGGGAAGAAAAGAAAAAAAGAGAACCGCCAGAACTCTTTGGAATGTAAAAATAAACGCCGCCCTAAAAGAAGACGGCTTAAAATACAGCACTTTTATCGATTCTTTAAACAAGTCCGATATCAAGCTTGATCGGAAGGTGTTAGCGGAGATTGCTTCTTCTCATCCTGAAGCTTGGAAGAAACTTGTTTCGTCCGTAAAGGAACAGTCTTCTTCTTAGGCCTTATATAATCATAAGCGCTTCGCAACAATCTTTGGCTATCCTTATAAGGCGTGAGAATATGTCTCGCGTCTTTATATTGAAACCAGCCAAAGCCATCATGCTCGGATGATATAGTTACTTCGTTTTGGTCTGTTTCGGCCAGATAAAAAATAACTACCTTAAATATTTGCTCTCTATTTCTCCTAAAACGGAATTTTTCGACTGCTCTAAAATTCTTTTTTATAGAAAGCCTTAATGGATCTATGCCTGTTTCCTCATAAGTTTCTCTTATAGCTGCCTCCTTGCTTGTTTCTCTTACATTAATAACCTCTTCGTCTCCGCCAATAGAGGTTTTTACGCTTTTCTGGTTGTATTCGATATGGCCTTTGGGAAAATTCCAATATCTCCCGCCATGGTACAAAAGCAAAAAACGCGGACCGTGCGGTGTTTTGCGGTAAATTATAAGTCCCGCTGAAAATTCTTTTTTCATCTTTTTTATACTTTTCTGACTTTTCTTAAACACTCATCCACCGGCCAAGCATTAATAACGCTTTCCTTAGAAACCCATCCCCTCCTAGCTTGAGCTACGCCGAATTTTAAGTAATCAAGATGCTTAATAGAATGGGCATCCGTATCTATAGAAACTTTTACGCCCTTCTCCACGCATTTCCTAATATATTCGTCTTTCAAGTCAAGCCTATCGGGAAAAGAATCAACTTCTAATGTCGTTCCCGTTTTGTAGGCAGCTTCTATGACAGCATCTATATCAAGATCAATAGCTTTTCTCTGGTTTATTACCCGAGTAGTTGGATGGAAAAGAATATCTGCATTCTTATTTTCCATCGCTTTTATTAATCTTTCTGTCTGCGAAACAGCCGGTAAATTAAAATAAGAATGTACTGCCACACCGACTATGTCAAGTTCAGCTAGCGCATCATCCGCTAAATCAAGCGATCCATCCTTCAATATATCGCACTCAACACCTTTTAAAACCCTAAAATCTATGCCTTTATCGGCTATTATCCTATTTATTTTATCTATTTCTTTTCCCTGCTTTTTAAGCTTTTTTTCATCCAAGCCTCCAATCATAGCTAATCTTTTGCTATGGTCAGTTATTAATATGTATTTCAAGCCCTTCTTTATCGCTGCTTCAGCATAATCCATTATGGAATTTTCTCCGTCAGACCACTTAGTCTGTATTTGAAGATCTCCTAATATGTCTTTTTCCTCTATTAAATGCGGAAGTTCTCCATTTAAAGAAGCTTCTATTTCTCCTGTATTTTCTCTTAATTCCGGCGGTATAAAATCCAGCCCCAAGCTCTCGTAAACCTCTGGTTCGCTTTTTCCGGCAATAGCCTTATCCCGCTTGAAAAGGCCGTACTCGTTTAGTTTTAACCCTTTTTTAATAGCTATTTTTCTAAGTTCAATATTATGGTCTTTAGACCCCGTAAAATAAATAAGTCCTGCTCCATATGATTCCTTCGGTAAAATTCTAAGATCGATATCTATGCCTTGTTTTAACCTCACCGAAGACCTTGTCGATCCTTTTGAATAAACATTTATAACCTCGGGCATTGAAGTGAAATAATCCATTACATCAGCCGCCTCATCTTCTTTATCCATTAAAGCAAGTACGTCTAAATCCCCCACGGTCTCTTTCATTCTTCTCGCAGAACCGGCTATATTTGCCTTGCTTACTCCCTTTCTTTTTTTTATGCGTTCTTTTATTTCTTGAGCTAAAGGATAAATATAGCCGAGAATAAATCTCCCCCCAGATTGCCTTAAAAAATCTATGCCCTTCAGTATATTTTCTTCCGTCTTTTCTCCAAAGCCCTCAAGCTCTCTTATTTTTTTATCCTTCGCCGCTTTTTCGAGATCTTCAATATTTTTTATATCTAGCTTTTTGTAAAGCTGTTTTATTTTTTTTGGCCCCAATCCTTCCACCGCTGTAAGCGAAGATACATCAATAGGAGCTTTTTTCTTTAAATCTTCAAAATATTTTATCTTTCCTGTCTTTATATATTCTTCTATCTTTTCCGCCATTGATCCCCCTATCCCCGGAAGATCCTTTAGCGCCTTTTCGCCACCCTCTTTGTAGATATCAGTTAAATCTTTTTCTAATTCTCCTATTATCCGCGCTGCCCGAGAATAAGCCCTTGGTTTGAATGGCTCTTCTCCCATCTCAAGATACTCGCTTATCTCTTGGAATATCTTGGCTATTTCCTCATTAATCATCTTTCAGTCTTTGGCGAATGGTTGCGAATCCCTTTAAACACAGGCTTGTATTTCTTGCCAGGAAATACTATATCCGGAACAAGAAAAACTATAACCGCCGCTATAAAAGACGTTATCCCCGCCGCCACGAATATGGCATCAAAGCCAAAACGTACAGCAAGATATCCGCCAACCGCTCCGGTTATTCCTGTGGCGATACCCAGCACTGTATGATCGATAGCCCAAGTTCTCGCTGCCTTATCCGTATCTATGTGGCGAGAAAATATTCCCGACCAAGAAGCGGCATAAAAAGCAAAGCCTAATGCCTTTATTGCTTGATTAACAAAAAGCTGGGGGACAGTCTTAACGACCGTAAGCCAAAAAGCAGCCACCGACACAAGCAATAAGCCCAATATAAGAACATAAAGATCGTCCTTTTCCGACTTAGTCTTTTCTATTACTGTCGCTATAGGCAATTCTATAGACGACCGAACAGCCCAATATATAGTAGTCATAAGCCCAACCGTAACAAGATTCGCGCCCGGAATTTCATCTATTATAAAAACCGCCATTATCGGAGAAACAAGACCCCATCCGCCAAAAAGAACAAGATCCGCGATAATAAAATTTTTGGCAATCTTACTTATTTTAAAAGATTTTACAAAATCCCCTATCATATTTTTCTTATTAATAATAACTCACAACTACCAGTAATAAAAACCTGATATTTTTTTAAGATGCGGGTGAAAAAGAAAAAACGCCGTCTTCCCCGCAAGAAACGCTGACTATATCGCCTCTTTTTATATCGCCTAACAATATTTTTGAAGACAGCGGATCCTTTATTGATTTTGATATAGCATTTCGCAAAGGCCTTGCTCCAAAAGTAGGATCGTATCCCTGCCTTGCTAAGGCAGCTACTGCTCTATCGTCAAAATTGATCATTATTCCCTGGCTTTCTTCAAGCATTCCAGCTAAAGACGCCAAATTTAATTTTGTTATCTTTTCCATATCAGAAACAGATAGAGTTTTAAAAGAGATTATATCAGAAAACCTATTTAATAATTCTGGCTTAAAATATTCAGTAAGCCTCTTTTTTAAAATCTCGGAAATTTGGGCAGGATCTTCGCCTTTATCAAGAGAATCCTTAATAAATCCCGAATGAGCATTAGAGGTAGCTATTATTATAGTATTTTGGAAATCAACAGTTCTGCCCAATCCGTCCGTCAGCCTTCCGTCATCCAAAACTTGTAAAAATAAATTTAAAACATCTCCGTTTGCCTTTTCAAATTCATCAAGAAGTATCAAGCTGTAAGGCTTTTCTGAAACTGATTCGGTAAGCGCTCCGTATATTTTTCCGCCACTAGATCCTATAAGCCTCGATACGCTCCCCGTATCTTGATATTCAGACATATCTATTCTCACCATCATTTCCTCGGATCCGAATTGTATCGCTGCCAAAATTTTTGCAAGTTCAGTTTTTCCAACGCCAGTTGGACCAACAAAAAGAAAAGAAGCTATCGGCCCGCCCTTTCTTGAAAGACCGCTTCTATACTCCCTAAGAGACCTAGAAACAGCTCCAACCGCTTCCTCTTGATCCACAAGCCTTTTATGTATTTCAGCCTCTAGATTTAAAAGTTTTTCTGCTTCAGCCGGACCGGCATGATGTATCGGAATATTAACTCTCTTTTCAGCCGCCCTTATAATATCGCTTTCATCAAGAACATCATCTCCTCTTCTCCTTGCTTCCGATAATGCTTCTTTCAATAAATCTTCTGCTGAAGAAGGCAGGGGTTTTTTATGAAAATATTTCTTTGCTATCAATACCGCTTTTTTTATAGAAGCAAAAGATATCTCTATCTTCCATTCCCTCTCGAGAACAACGCTTTCATAAGAAAGATACTCTTCTGCCTCGTCTTCAGATATTTCTCCCACCGGGATAGATTCAAATACTCCCGCAAAAGCGCTGTCTTGGTCTATATACTGCTTATACTCTTTAGGATAAGTTGTGCCTATAGTCGGAAATTCATCGCCGCTTATAAGAGGAAGTAATATATTGGCAGCAGACAAATACATCTCTCCGGAAGTCCTGCTTAAATTATGTATCTCCGGTATATAAAGTATTACATTTCCCGCTTCTCTTATCTCATTTATTATCTTATTTATCCTGCGCTGCAATTCAGCCTGATCAGCGCCAGACGAAAGAGCGCTGATATTTAATGCCACTAGCCTTTTATCAAATAAATTCGAAGGCACCTGATCTTTCAGTATTCTGTAAGCAAGATAGCCGACTATTGTCTCCTTTCCTACTCCAGGTTCGCCAACTAATAAAGCATTGGGTTTTGTCGGACGGGACAATATATCTTCAAGGCGTTCATACTCATTCTTATGTCCTATAAGAAAGCCTGATTTGCCTGCCACCGCCATATCGGTTATATCAAACCCGAACATATCAAGAGTAGGTGTCGGTCTTGATGTCCATGCCCTATTTACAGGCCTTATCTTGGTCGTAGGCATTCTTCTTGCAAAAAAAGATGTACTCGGCACATTTCTCTCTTTAGCAAGCCTTCCAAATATTAAAGCCTTTTCTAAATCATCCGGATCTATGTCAAAAAGGCGAAAAACTTTTATAACCGAATCGCTGCCTGCCCGCCCTTGAGCAACCAGAAAATCTGCCGGCGTAACTGATCTTTCTCCGGCCTTTAAAGCAATTTTGAAAGCCTCTTTTGCTGTCGTTTCCATTTTATCTTTCAGTAAATTTTTATCCTGTTTTGGAAAATTTTTTCCAGAAATCTCTATTACTCTCTCCTTAACTTTTACAGGATCTATGCCTAAACGTCTTATTGCTTCCTTAACCTCTCTTACAGTAAGCGTTTCAAGCATCATTTCAACAGAAAGATCCCGTTCTCCGAGAACTGCCCGATTAAAAGCTGCTGCAGCCATATTTTTTGCCTTTGGAGAAATATAATCCGCCACATTTATTTTTCCACCCCTCGGCAATTTCTTTATCGATTTTCTCGACTTGCTTAAATGAAATATTCTGTCCCCGGCAAAAAAAGCAAGTAACACTCCCCCGAATCGAAGGTTTGCAGATTCGGATAATATAAAAACTGCCGAACCGATAACGGTTATCGCTGTAAAAGTAGCTATAAAAACTCTCGACAATAGTCTCCCAAAAAAAGAAAGCTTGTAATAATCGTCCTTAAAGTAGATTTGAAACATTGATATCTATATTAAATAATTTTAAAAGCAAATAAGGCGGAATCGCTGCCCATATCAGGTAAGCCACAAGAAACAAAAAAGCTATAAAAGAATAAGAAATAAGGGCAGTAATTATTCTTAAAGAACGAAACGAAAAACCCATAACATAGCCTATAAAACTATTATCCTGATACATAGGCTTGAATATATTCTTTAAACTGACCCTTAAGGCAAATATTCTATCTAAAAAAGAAAGAGTTTTTACAAAAGTCCTTAAAAATAAAAATAAGCCGTCAAAATACCAATGGCGGAAAAAATCTGCCAGCCACAACGTAAACTGCTCCGCTATATACTTTATAGCCATATAATTGGATTATAAGCTAAGAAAGGCGCTCTTCAAAAATATCCATACTCGATCTCTTAAGAGAATCAATAGTCCTTCCCCAATTTTTTTCTTTAATATAGCGCCCAGATGCTCTCCCCCTAAATAATGCGGCACTATTACATAATCCGACCCGGACTCATAAAGCCTGGCTGCATGCCACTCGTCGCTAGCAGTGTTTATCACTTTAACGTCCGGATTAGCCTTTTTAGCCTCCTCTAATATTAACGCGTTATCATTAAAATTAGGTACTGCCGCAATAATGGCACGAGCTCCTGAAAAGCCGGCAATCTCCCTAATTTCCTCGTCTGAAGCATCCCCGTATATAACCGGTATGCCTATTTCTGTTAACCGAGAAACCACTTTAGGATCAAAATCAATGACTAAAAACTTCCTCTTTCCTTCAGTTAGAGAATTTAAAATATTTCTTCCAAGCCTATGAGCGCCAATAAGTATTATATGATTTTTCATAGGCTTTTCCGTTTCAGCCTCTCCTTTTTTGCTCGAACGAATAGAAAATAAAGAAACTAAAGGCTTTAGGAAAGAATATAATTTTTCGCTGTATATTATGAGATATGAAGAACAAAAAATGGTAAATATGCCAATTAAAGTTACGAGCGCAACTTCAGGCTGGCCTATATGCCCTAATCTGTACCCCATAGCCATAACTATCAAGCTAAACTCTGATATTTGCGCCACCGCCAGGCTGGACATAAAAGAAGTTCTTGCCCTGTGGCCAAGAAGATTCATTATTAAAAAAACAATTAAAGGATTGCCGATAAGTACAAATAAAGAAAGTATCAGCGCTTTGGCAATATCTATAGAACCAACGCCTTCCATCATTTTTAAGCCCAGCCCTATAAAAAATATTATTATGAAAAAGTCTCTTATCGGCTTTAATTTGGAAGATATCTGAAAATGCTCGGAAGAGCTCGCAAGCGAGAGTCCGGCAAGAAAACCACCTATTTCTATAGATAATCCCACAGCTGGAGAAGCTGCTATCGCCGCTACGCCTAAAGACCAAGCAATACTGAATAAAAAAAGCATTTCTTGAGAAGTCCCTATAAGATGAAGTACTTTTGGAAAAACTTTTGAAAGCAATATCGTCAGCAAAATCATTCCCAACCCCTTGAGTGCAACCAGCCCGAAACTAGCCAGAGGATCCCCTCCTGCCTGCATTCCTGAAAGAAAAACAAGTATTAATATGGCGACAAAATCCTGAACCAGTAAAAAACCGACAACTATCCTTCCATATAAGCTTTGCAAATCCCCTTTTTCAGAAAGAAGCTTTATCACTATTATCGTCGATGAAAAAGTTAAAGCTATCGCTATATATATTGCCGGAATAAAAGGTACGTTAAGAAAATAGTGTAAAATGCCAAACCCAGCCGCCAACGTAAATATAATTTGTCCCAAACCAGTTATAAGAGATGATATGCCTACATGCTTCAGCTCGCTAAATCTCATCTCAAGCCCGACAATAAATAAAAGCAAGGCTATGCCTACAGAAGAAAAACTATCTATCAATTCCGGCTGGCTTAAATGCTGAAAACCGAAAAAACCGGCAACAACACCAGCAGCTATAAAGCCGATTATCGCCGGCTGTTTTAAAATGTGAGCTAAAAATCCAAAAAACGCAGCAATCACAAGCGCCAAAGCAATTTCAGTAAATATCACCGGTTAATTATAACTGAATAATAAAATTATGGCTTGTGTATTTTTTAAAACAAACTAAATATCTCATAAGCTATTCCTAAAATAAAAACCGTTGCCAAAACAATATCAGTAGCTCTTCGTCCAAATATTTTTCTTCCCATTAAAATAACCATTATCGATTCTGCCGCCAAGAACACGCCTCCGGAAATACCCACCAGCCTGATAAAATCTCCTGAACCTAGAAAATATATAATAAGCGGAATAAAAGAAAATATAACTCCGGCAACCAAAGGTTTTAATTTAATATCTTTTTTAAGTATTCCCAAAAATTCCATTCCGAGAACCATATAAGAAGTTAGGATAGAAAATATACCTAAAACGCCGATACCCGAAATAACAGCCAGAGGAATATTAGTTAATCCGCCGACAGCATCCGGAGTAACGCCATAAAGCGATAAAGATATTACTGACGCTACAAACAAAATATAAAGCGCTGCCGGCAAAAAAGTCCCGATTTTTATCGCTTTTTTAAACCTCTCCAAATTATAATCTTCTCTTTTATAATTATCCCTTATTGAAGATAAGGCTGATCTGCCCGCAAAAGAAAAAAGAAGCGGTCCGAAAGGCAATATTAAATTAGCGGGATTAAAAAGATCTGCAATAACAATATTGCCGGTATTGCCGTTTAAAAAAGAAAAAATTCCAAGAAGGACAATTATCAGCACCATTGCTAAAAATATAATAATGCCCGCGGGAGCAGCCTTCTTGAGACCGAGTAAAGTTAAAACGCTTCCGATAATCCAAAAAATAAAGACTGCGACAATCGGAATAGCTGACGAAAATATTAAAGAATAAAAACTGGGCGCAAGAGCAAGATATACTGATAAAGTAAAAGCTATCCCTCCTGCCGCAAATATCAGCCCAAAAATATATCCCTTATTTCCAAGATATTCTTTCGCATAGCCGACAAATCTCTTTTTCCCGTCATCGCGATCTATTATTTCCGCATAACGAAAATGAAGCGTCGACATTACCCACGCAAAAAAAACCATCAACAAAATGCCATAAACAGTCCCTGCCCGAACAAATATATAAGGAAGAGAAAATATTCCCGCGCCGACTATTAAAGAAGATAAAAGAGCAGCGGGAACAGCTGTTTTTTTAAAGCTTTCTAAAAAACGCATTCCTTACTTAAACCCATTATTCTCTTCGGCCTTTATCATCTCTATTACCGAAGAAATAAGCGTCTTGGGATCGTTTGCAAAAATAATCTTATCTTTCATTTCATGAGCGCGATATGATTTCTCTATCAAAGTTCTTATGACTTCGTCTGTTTCCCAAATTCCTTCCAATACGCCAATAGGCTTTTTATCTTCAAAAGCTATAGTAAATTCATTTAAAGTGCCCATCCTCCCGCAACCGACAACTACAGCATCTGCCATCCTGGTAAGCAAAAGGTTTCTGCCAGAATAGCCATGACCCGTATACATTATTATGTCGTGATAATCGATAGGCAGCTCGTAATGCACGATGTGTTCTTTTTTTGTTTCAGCAGGAGAAACTCCTATAACTATGCCTCCTTCTTTTTTTGCCCCTTTAGCCGCCCAAAAAGGAAAACCTGTGGTTGCTCCGTCGACAAGAACCGCTCCTTGGCGAATTATTTCTCTGCCGAGAGTTTCAGCAGTATTAAAAGCTTCTTCTCCGCAATGCATCGTTTCCGCCGCGCCGGAAACGCATATCTTATATTTTAAATAAAAATCCTGCATATAAATTATCTGTATTTTTTAAAATTATACCTTTTTAGAAAATTATCTTAAAGAAATCTTTTATTAATTTATAAGCTCCCCTACAACTCAATTGCTTCCTTAGGATCCGGAACAACCGCATCTATCGCAAGTTCGTCCCTAACCTTGCCGGCAAAAATCTCCGCCGCTTCGCCCTCGCTTTGTACAAGAAATATTTTTTTAAGCGAAGACTTGGCCGGACGGAGCCAATCAAGCAGCTTTTCCTGATCGCCATGCGCCGAATATCCTCCTATTGAACGAACTTTACACCTGACAATCTTTTCCTCTCCGAATATTTTAACCACTTTCTGTCCGTCCTTTATTTTTCGCCCTAATGATCCGGGAGACTGATAACTGATAAACAGCAGCGTGCTTTTTGGATCAGATACGTACCTGTATTGATGATGGATTATTCTCCCTCCTTCAGACATCCCCGAACCGGCTATTATTATTTTTGGCGGAGGCACATCGTTTATTTCTTTAGACTGCTGGGTAGTAAGGGTAAACTTTAACCTCGGAAAATTAAATATTTCATCCCCTTCCTTATAAAGCTTTATCGCCTCCTTATCAAAATAGTCCGAATTATCCGAATATTTCTCGTATGTCGCAAGAAGCTTTATAGCAAGCGGACTGTCTATAAATACCGGTACGCTCGGTATCCTCGTATTTTCTACAAGCTCATTTATTTCATATAAGAGTTCCTGCGTTCTCTCCATTGCAAAAGCCGGTATCATAAGCACCCCTCCGGCAGTTACTGTTTCTTCGATCACGTCTTCTAGCAAATCTTTTCTATTTTCAACATTCTCGTGCAGCCTGTCTCCGTAAAGAGCCTCCATAACAACATAATCAACGTTTTGAAAGCTTTCCGTGTCCTTAACAAGAGGCGTGCCGACATTTCCTAAATCGCCGGAAAAAACCAGCGTTTTTTTATTATCCTTATAATTAGCAGTTATTTTTATAAAACTGGAACCAAGTATGTGTCCGGCATCAAAAAACTCTACATCAAATTCCTTAATCCTTATCGGCTCGCGATATTTTACTCCTCTCCAAAGCAACATCGAGTTATTTACGTCTTGTAAAGAATATAAAGGATCGCGCCCGTCTTTTTTTGCCTCTTTTTCTATCAGTCCTTGGGAATCAACAAGAAGATCCTCCGTAAAATCCTTCGTCGGAGGAGTTGAATATATCGGACCGCGATAACCGGATTTGTAAAGAAATGGAACCCGGCCCGTATGGTCTATATGGGCGTGGGTTATTAAAAGAGCATCGATTTCCTTCGGGTCATAAGGAAAAGGATTATAATTTTTTTTCTCTTCTTTTCTTGTGCCTTGAGATAATCCGCACTCTATAAGTATTTTAGTTTTTTCTCCTTTAGCGTTAGGTTCTCCTTCCAGTAAATAATTAGCTCCGGTAACCGCCTGCGCTCCTCCATAAAAATATAACTTCATTTCATTAAATAATAACTCAAAAAAGGACAAGTAATAAACTTATCCTTTTTCCCCAAATTAACTTTATTTTTTAATTAAACTTATCTTCCTTAACATGTTTAGCGATCTCGTCCTTCAACATCTCCACGTGCTTTTCATAGTCCTCTTTCATCTCTCTCCACATATTAGCGCAGCTGTCGCACCCCTCGGAATTTTTTATATAATCCTCTATTCTCCAAAGGCTGTCCGATATTTCTGACAACTGCTGAATAAGATCGTGATTGTAATTTTTTAGCATTGTTTCTTTTTATTATATCAAAGCAATATTTCGCTTTATTTTTTATTCTTTTATACTTGACAATTAAATATTTATGTGATTTAATTAACCCAGCACAATAAAAATATTTTGGAGGTGTTTATAAGTGACTAGTAGTAGAAAGTATTTTAACCTCTTTCTAAGAGAAAAAAGATCCTACAACTTAGTAATGTCTTTCGTGGTTGGTGCCTTCAGCCCAAAACAGGCTTATAAACTAGCTTATCTGGCCTATAAAGAAATAGAAGGAAAAAGCATTCCCGAATCCGTAAAGATTATATGCAGCCCTCCAGCCAAAAGAAAATCAGACTTAGTACCCAAGGATCTTAAAGCCCCGAAAGGAACATTTATCATATATAAAGGAAAAATCCTTGATCTATCCTCTGCTGCCTAACGGCCCAGAGGATTTTTTTCTGTCTTTTTTCACTTGACAAATATATATTTTTATGCTTTAATTAAGGCATAAGATCTTTACAAAGGAGGTGCAGTTAAATGATGACTGCCACAAAAAAACAAAGGATTAGGGCGTCTATTAGAACAGCTATCGAAGCTTTCTTGCTGATCGGAGGATTGATACTTATTGCTTGCGAATCAGAAGATGTATTTTCTTTCGAATTTATAATGACAAAATTACTTGGTTTTACGTTTTGGTTTATCCTTGCCAAAATGACCAAAAATGACCCCGTCGAATAAACGGGGTCTTTTTATAAATTAAAAATTTTGACTTTCAAATCTATACGCTATTTCTATCTTTTATCGCTTTCATTACTGCTTCCTTTTCAGACCACTCAATCTTCTTTCCTTTAGCCAGATGTATATACGGCTCGCTTCCTTTTCCGGTTAAAATAACCACATCTCCCTCATTTGCCAGCGTTACAGCCTTATCTATCGCCTCTTGTCGGTCAATTATTTTAAAAACTTTTTTACTTGATTTTTCCGCTCCCTCGGCAACGCTGTTTATTATTTCCATCGGGTCTTCATCGTACGGATCCTCATTGGTAATTATGATTTCATCGCAATACCTTGAAGCAATTTCTCCCATTTTCGGCCTTTTCCACTTATCTCTGCCTCCCCCGGCAGAACCGAGAACGCATATCATTTTTTTATTGCTGGCTCCTTCTATCTTAAAAGGCAAAGCCGCCCACTTACATACCTCTTCTAGAGAATCTGGCGTGTGAGCATAATCAACAATCACTTTAAAAGGTTTTTCTGTTATCGTTTCTACCCTCCCGGAAAGCCCTTTAAACTTAAATAAAGCGTCTCCCACCATATCTGCGTTGCATCCTTGGCTTTCTGCAACCGCTATTGCTGCTGCATAATTAGCCTTCAAAAAAACTCCCTTAAAGAAAATTTTTTGATTATCTCCCGCCGCTTCAGAAAAATATTCCGCATTCTCATCTTCCTTATTTATAAAAAAGAGCTTTTTTTGCTTAGGAGAGCAAGCCGCATATCTGAAAAAACCAAGCTTTGCTTCGCGATAATTTTCAAAACTGCCATGATGCTCTATATGCTCCGGATGTAAATTCGTTAAAACTGCAGCATCCCATTCTATGAATTTATGCCTGTGCTGCAAAACGCCTTCCGACGTCGCTTCTATCACTGCGTATCTACATCCTTCTTTCACCGCTTTCTTTAATATTCTCTGTATTTTTCCCCTGCCTGGCATAGTATTGCCGCTAAAATTTTTATCTTCTTTTTCTCCAATAACAATATGAGCTGAAGAAATAATTGCCGTTCTTTTTCCGCAAGCATTTAAAGCCGTAGCGATAAGTTCTGCCGTCATCGACTTTCCTTTAGTGCCCGTAACTCCTATTACATATAATTTTCTAGAAGGATTTCCGCATAAAATATTGCTTAACCAGGCAAGCAAATAATGATATATATTTTTTAGTCTTTTTATCATTTTTAAATAATTATTTCTTGTGAGTTGTCTTTTATTATTTAATATATTTCAACGCCTCTTTTAGTCTTTCGTTCGTCGTTTCCGCATCCTTGCTTATTTTTTTTATAGCTTCTTTTGCTGCGTCTCTCCTATACCCCAATTTAACCAGCGCATCATAGACGTCTTCATCCCATTGAGGAACTTCTCCCCCGTCCTTTATTTTATCCCTTAGTTCCACTATTACCCTTTCAGCTGTTTTCTTTCCTATTCCAAATGATTTAGTCAGCGCCTCTGTCTTGCCCTCTTTTATAGCCCCCTTTATCTGATCCGCCGGCCCAAGATCTAATATTCCTAGAGCCGCCTTTGGACCGACCCCTGAAACAGTGTTCAGCATTTCAAACAATTCCCTCTCTTCTTGAGTAATAAACCCGTATAAATCCATTCCGTCTTCCTTCGAAAATAAGCAAGTAAATATTCTCACCTTGTCGCCTGCGCTGAAAGAACCCACGCTTCCTGCCGGCATAAACACTTTATAAGACTCTCCGCCCGCAACCGACACTACGGCAAAATTAGGATAAACCTCTTCTATCTCTCCTTTTAAGGCATATATCATATGTTAGAATTATAGGATGAACCGCGAAGAATTAGAAAAATATAAAAAAGACCTTGAAGAGTTAGAAGAAAGGCTCGAAAAAGAGCTAGAAGAAATGCCGCAAATAATAGACTATGGTGATAATACCGATCCCGAAGAACACGAAGCCGATGAATCAGTCGCCGCAGATGAACAAGCAGGAATAAGGCACGAAATTAAATCCAGAATAGGAGACGTACGCGCAGCATTAAATAAAATAGAATCCGGAAAATACGGAATTTGTGAAGAATGTGGCGCCCCTATCGAAAAAGAAATACTTAACATCGTTCCTGAATCAAGGTTTTGTAAAACCCACAAGCTCCAAAAATAGATATGCCCCGCAATCTTTCAAAGCTCTTTTCAGCCGAGCTTGAAGGAGTTACGGCAAAAATAATAACTATAGAGGTCGACGTTAATGTCGGCCTCCATAATTTTGCCATTGTCGGGCTCGCCGACAAAGCCCTTTCTGAAGCTAAAGAAAGAGTTAATTCTGCCCTTAAAAATAGCGGTTTTCGCGCGCCTAATCGAGAAAACAAGCGCATCACCGTTAATCTCGCTCCGGCAAACATACATAAAACCGGATCGCAATACGACCTCGGCATCGCCGTCGGCTATATTTCAGCGACAGGAGAAATAAGGCCTAAAAATATTGAACGCTCTATCATCATCGGAGAGCTCGCTTTAGACGGAAGCGTCCGGCCCGTTAAAGGAGCCCTTAACATATCTTCAATGGCTCGAGAAAAAGGTTTTGAAAAAATAATATTGCCTGCCGAAAACGCAAGTGAAGCAGCTCTTATTGAAGGCATAAAAATTATTCCCGTTAAGAATATTGCGGAAGCCGCTAAATATGCCGAAGGATCTCTTGATATAACCCCATTAGAAAACAAAACCCCCGAAACCGCCGTAAAAGAAGATATATCTATTACTGATATCAAAGGTCATGAATCTGCCAAGAGAGCTTTGATAGTAGCCGCATCTGGAGGACACAATATTCTTATGGTCGGCCCTCCAGGATCGGGAAAAACAATGCTGGCAAAAGCCCTCGGATCAATAATGCCTCCCCTCAACCTGCGAGAATCCATCGAAGTTTCTAAAAACTGGAGCGCTGCCGGAATGCTTTCTCAAGAAATGCCTTATATAACAAACCGCCCTTTCAGGAGCCCCCACCACACATCTTCGTCAATATCCATAATCGGCGGAGGCACTAATCCCCGCCCTGGAGAAATAAGTCTCGCGCATAACGGCGTTCTTTTTTTCGATGAGCTCCCGGAATTCCGGCGCGACGTCCTCGAATCCCTGCGCCAGCCTATCGAATCTGGTGAAGTAGCCATATCTCGAGCTAAAACAAACGCTATTTTTCCTGCACGATTCCAATTTGTATCAGCGATGAATCCCTGTCCGTGCGGTTATTACGGAGATCCAGACATCGAGTGCCGTTGCGGAGCATATGACATTCTGCGCTATCGCAAAAAAATATCCGGTCCTCTCCTGGACCGCATAGATATACAAATAAATGTTCCCCGCATTAAATACGACGAATTAAAGAAAAAATCCGGGGAAAATAAAAATAAATATACAGATATCGTCGCTTCTTCTATAGAGTTCCGCAAAGAACGATTTAAAAAATTCGGAATAAAATGCAGCGCCAACGCAACCCTCACTTCAAAACAATGCGATGAAACAATTTTCCTCTCAAAGGAAGCTGAAGAATTCGTTAAAAAAATGTTTGACAGTTCTCACTTATCATCAAGAGGCTATTATCGGCTGCTTAAAACATCTCGCACTATAGCTGATATAGCTGCATCCGATACCGTTAGCTTAGACCATGTCGCCGAAGCTTTTCAGTATCGGTTAAAAAACATCCTTCCATAATATCAATAATTTATTTAAGCGCTATTCCTAACTGGCAAGATCCCCCAGGCAAGAGATCTCCCGATGATCCGGCAAGTCCAAGATTATCGCCTGCTTCAACAAAATCGCCTTCATTAATATATATTTCAGAAAAATGAGAATATACGGTAACCGATCCGGAATAATATATATCTTCTACCATTACATATCCTCCCCTGCCTTCATTCCACTTTCCAGGTTCCCCTACAGCAACTATGAGCCCGGATCTTAAAGCTTTGACGTTTACACCGCAAGAAACAAAAAACACATCTTCATCGCCATACTCTCCGGCAAATTGAGCGCCTTCCTCGCTAAGAGAAGAATAAGATTGGCTGGCTGAAAAATCTTGTTCCCTTAAAAGAGCATTATTCGCAGAAAAATCCTGACTGCCCATCATCATACCTTCCCCTATAAGAGGGATAGGCATATCTTTATCAAAAACAGAAGAAGATGTTTTTTTACTTATCGCAACAGCCGAAGATTTTTCACTCTTTTCAATTCCATCTACTACAATAAGCGCCGGCAAAGAAAAAATAAGCGCTACAAAAGCCATTAGGGCAATCAAGATGGTAAAATATAGCGTTTTTGATAATACTGTACTAATGGCCGGGATACTACCACACGATTTAAACCCAAAGCAACTCGAAGCCGCCTGCTACAAAAAAGGTCCCTTGTTAATAACAGCTGGTGCTGGATCAGGCAAAACTAAGACTCTTACAAGCCGCCTCTTATATTTGCTGTCTCAAGGGGTTCCTGCTGAACAAATAGTGGCCATAACTTTCACAAATAAGGCCGCTGGGGAAATGAAAGAAAGGATACTTGCCCTCTTGCCAAAAGAAGAAAACACTCCCTTTATAGGAACATTTCACTCCTTTGGCGCAAGATTGCTTAGGAAAGAATCTCGAAACTTTGGCAGAAACGGAAATTTTACGATTTTTGACGGAAACGATATGGCTAAATTAATTAAAAACTTAGTTAAAAACGCCGATCTCGACAAAGTTAAATATCACCACAATATAGTTGGAAAACATTTTTCCCGAATCAAAAACGAACTTGCCGGAGCTGAATCGGCAGAGGATGAGAATATATCATTGCTTTTTGAAAGATATGAAGATGCGCTTAAAAGGCAAAATGCTTTTGATTTTGACGATCTTATAGAAAAACCTGTTCGCTTATTGCAAGAATCGCGAAAAAAACTGGATAACTACCATAATATATTTCGATATTTTCTCGTCGATGAATATCAAGATATAAATACCGCTCAATACAAGCTAATAAAATTATTATCCGCTAAAGAAAGAAATCTAAGCGTCGTAGGGGACGATCACCAAAGCATATACAGTTTTAGAGGATCGGATTTCCGAAACTTCCTTAACTTTGAGAAAGATTTTCCTGAAGCAAAAGTCGTCGTGCTCGATCAAAATTATAGGTCAACTCAAAATATTGTCAGAGCATCTTCTGCCCTTATAAGCAATAATCTAAACCAGCGCCCTAAGAAATTATGGACAGAAAATAATGAAGGCGACCTTATTAAAATATCCGGTTTTGCAGACGCTGAAGAAGAAGCAAACTGGCTAGCAAACGAATTATATAATGAAGATAGAATCAATTCCGCCATTCTTTACAGAACAAATGCCCAATCTCGCCCTATAGAACAAGCTCTCATTTTTGCCGATATTCCCTATTTCATATACGGAGGCCTTAAATTCTACGACCGAAAAGAAATAAAAGATATTGTTTCCGCCCTAAAATACGGCATCAATCCGCTTGATGAAATAAATAAAGAAAGAATGTTTAAAGGGTTCAGAAAAACCCGCATCAAGCCTATTCTCGAAAATTTGCCGGGAATGGCAGATAATTTATCTCCCGTCGAATTCATCGGCTATATTCTTAAGGAAACTGATTACGCAATTTATATCCAAAAAGAAAAGAATTATGAAGACCGTATGGAAAATATAAAAGAGCTCATCTCTTTTGCCGGAGGATTTAGTAGCGTAAGCGAATTCGTAGAAAGGATATCCCTTCTGGAAACAACTGATCAGCCTAAAGAGCGTTCATCTCGCCAAGATGACTCTTCTCCCGTCAGGCTAATGACTATTCATATGGCAAAAGGGCTTGAGTTCGATAACATTTTTCTTGCCGGCGCCTCTGAAGGGCTCATCCCCCACGAACGCTCCATATTTAGAGAAAACGATATTGAGGAAGAGCGCCGCCTTATGTATGTAGCTATGACGAGAGCGAAGAAAAAACTTTCCATATCCTTCTTCCGCGGATCTTCTCGTTTCCTGAATGAAATACCGCCCGAACTGGTTATCTTTGATAATTTTCAATATAAAGACGAAGATACTATATACTTGGATTAAATATGTGCGCTAAAAAATTCCTTGGGCAAAACTTCCTGCAAAACAAAGCTGTTTTGAAAAAAATAGCTGATTCCGCCGATATATCGGAAGAAGATACTGTTGTAGAGATCGGCCCCGGCCATGGAGAGCTTACCCGTTTTTTATTGGATAAAAAACCAAAAAAAATAACAACCATAGAAAAAGATATGGGGCTTGCGGTTAAGCTATCCAATAAAATCCCCGAATTGGAAATAATTCCCGGAGATGCCGTAGAAATACTGCCTAATCTTGAACTGCCAAAAACTTGGAAGCTTGTAGGCAATATCCCCTACTACATAACTGGGCGACTATTAAGAAAATTATCCGAAATGCCCAACCCTCCTAAAAAAACAGTTCTACTGATTCAAAAAGAAGTTGCCGAACGCATAAGCAGTACTCCTCCTAAAGCAAGCCTCCTCTCTTCCGTTGTACAAGGATGGGCAAGTGCCGAACATCTCTTTACCGTCAGCAAGAAAAACTTTCGTCCAGAGCCAAAAGTAGACTCCGCTGTTATTTCGCTTGATAAAAAAAATGCGATACTCCCTGATAATTACTTCTCAACTGTCCGCGCTCTCTTTAAGCAACCGAGAAAAAAAGCGGTAAACAACCTTTCTGATTCCTTAAAGATAAGCAAATCAAAAGCGGAAAAACTCCTCATTGATTGCAATATTATTCCGGACGCAAGACCTCAAGATATCTTCCCTGAAGATATTGTTTGCATAGCTAAAAAAATATAAAGAGCATAATTTGTATTTCAGGACTCAAGCGTTTCTGGTATTATTTAAGTAATATTATGTTGCGAAAAATAATATCCGTAATCTTCCTGGCATTTTTAATATTTACGCCCGCAATTGTTAATGCCGAGTGCGACGCAAGTAAAAGACCGACGAACCCCGACGATCCTTTTTCTACACCATTATTTTTAGCCTCGTGTGGTGCCGGAGCAGTCTGTAGCCCATTTGAAGAATGCGAAATTCTTTGTAGTAATGATGAATCGTGCCCTCGGGGAAAATACTGCGCAGAACCACTATGGCTTGAGCTTTATAATTATTACCCGATAAACACTAAAACTTGCCAAACTTGTATGTGTTCTGCCGCAGGAACCTCTTTTACAGATAATGAAGCTTGTAACGAATTTTGCGCTGCTGAAGGCGGAGAAGTACAGGAAGATTGTCAAAACAATGATAATAATTGCTCTTCTGGGGAAATTTGCATTTACCAACCATTTCTCGAACGCTACGAATGTAAAGAAGGATGCAGGAGTGATTCCGACTGCCTCGAAGAAGACAAACCACACTGCAATCTTAAAACAAATTCATGCGTAAGCGCCGTTGTTCAAGAAGCTTTTGAAACACAATTTCCGCAGTCTTCTTATAATGATAATTTAAGCGATGATGCCTGTCTCGCTGAAACAGAAAAGTATAGAACAGCTATATCTACTTTTATTGTTCACAATATACTATGGGGAGCTGGATTTATGGCTTTAGATATGACCACTAGCTTTCTCGAAACACTAACTATATTCGGTTTTCAGGTTGGAGGAATATTTGAGCCTATAGAAGACGCTGTTGGTTTCATAAGAAACATATGGATGAAAGCGGTTATGTGGGGAGTAGCCGCTTCGCTTGCTAACTGGGCTGCAGGAGCCCTTATATCAGCTGGTTTAGAACTAAACCTTAGCTTAACCACAAGTAATACCCTCGTCTCCTATGGAGGAAAAATAATATTACAATTTGCCAATCTTGGTTTTGTTATAAGCCTTTTGTTTATCGGTATCGCAACTATTCTTCGACTCCAAAAAGACCAGTTTTCGGCAAATAAGCTTTTAATAAAACTACTTGTCGGCGCCGCCCTCGTTAATCTCACAATACCTATTGCCGGAAGCTTGGCAAATTTAGGAACAAATATTACTAAATCCATATATGAATCTGCTGCGCCTTGCCCAGGTAAAATAACTCTTAGATTTATAGCCCCATATTTATACCAAGATTTTAAGAATGCGCTTCAAGCAGGAGAAGGAATTGATTCAGGAGGTGGAGCCATCTCATATGAAGGCGTCTCAACTATTGACCCAAGTGACGAAGACTTAAGTAATAAAGAAAGAAAAAAGCTTGAAGAACAAGCAGAAAAAATAAAAGACAAGAGTAGCGGTTTTACTAAACTTGTAGGAGGACTCGCTCTCGACTACTTAGCGCTTATAGCTGGTTCAATATTAAGTATCGTCGCCGCTCTGACATTTCTTGCTTTTGCTTTATTCCTTATCTTGAGATATGTCATCTTGATGTTATTAATGGTCTTTGCTCCTCTTATTTGGTTCGGGTTTATATTTAAAGATCTTAAATTAGGTAAGGGAAACGTCTGGTCAACTTGGTGGCAGCAATTCCTTAAATGGACATTTTTCGGCCCGATTATAATACTTTTCCTCGCTTTTATTTCTGAATATCTCTCGTCTATAAGCAGCAATTCTGCCAACACTATAATTTCAGCAGCAACCTCGACAAGCGGTACTCCGGAGGGTATCTTTATCGTCCTTGCCCAGCTTATCGCCGTCATAGTTATAAGCGGTATAGGTCTTTACCTCGCAATTAACTTCAGCGGAATAAGCGGCAAGCTTATAGCCGCCGGAGTAACCGGAGGCATTGGATTCATTGCTGGAAAAACACAAGGTATTCTAAGACGCGGTCAGATAAGCGCTAAAATGCGAGCTGATCAGCTTAAAGCCCAAGGTAAAACAGCAAAAGGACTGGATCTTTCGGCAAAACTCTTAAAAGGTGCCGGTAAATCTTTTGAAATCGGAGATAGCGCAAAAAACATACTGTCTCAAATGGGAGTTAAGCCGCAAATATCCGTACCTACAGAAAAAGAAATAAGAGAAAAAATTATTAAGAGGCGAGTGGGAGAAACCGAATCAATTGGCAAAAAAGCAGGCTATGCTCTTAAAGAAAAACTTGGGCTTGATTCGACTAAAATTGATAAAAACCCATCCCTCGTTCTTGGCCTGAAAGAAGATGACGTTAAGGATCTTTCTAAAGAAGGAAAAGACTCCATAGTATCCGCTATCCTTAAAACCCAAAAGGAATATGCTGAAAACAGTGCTTCCCTTCAACCAAAACAAGTTATTGCTCTTAGGAAGCTTGAGAAAGCGCTTGGATCTGAATTGGCTCAAGAGACTATAAAGAAAATACCGACGCTTGAAGAAATTAAAAAAGAAACTAATCCAGAAGAAGCAAATAAGCTTAAAGCTGAACTTAGAAATATGCTCTTAATGGCAAACGAAAGCATTTCTGATGTATTAAAGAACGGCACGGATGAAATGATAGAAAAGAGCGTCGAAACAATCCAAGCTCTTGAAAATGAATATAAAAATAATCCGAACAGCTTCAAGCAAGCTGAAGTAGCTAAGCTCCAAAAGATAAGAAGAGACTTTGATAAGAAAATATCCGATTATGTTGTAGGCAGGCTTGACCCGCTTACAAACCCCGAATCTATCCTTGATCTCTCTAACGCCAACCTTACAAACATAGCTAAGACGGGAACCACTATTGATAAGAAAAAAATCGATGAAGCTCTGCTCAAATTAGTAGAAGAATCAAAAGAAAAATTATCATCCCCTGAAAAAAATGAGGCATGGAACCGATTAGACGCTAAAGTTAACGTACTTAAAAAGAAAGGCGATTGGGTTTAGAATTAACCTATGGAATTCAACGAACTTTTACCTGATATCCAATCATGGATAGATTCTGATGATTTTATAAACTCAATCGTTTCTATTCGAAAAGAATTTAATCTTAAAAATTCAGCTATCATTTCAGATGCTGTATTAGATCTAATTCTTAAAAAAATAAAGCCTGAAAAATTAAAAGAAGAGTTATTAAAATCCGTCCCTGCCGATAATATTGATGAATTAACTAAAAAAATAACTGACCTGCTTTTAGCGCCGATAAAAGAACCCCTTAAAGCCTCTGGCATCGATATTTCAACAATCTCTCAAATAGAAAAATCCCCCGCGACTTTAGGTCCGGTCAGTCCTGTTGCGCCTTCCAGTACCCAAGAGGCGCCAATACCCGAAAAAAAGCTTCCGGCAGAACAAATCCCGGAAACTAAGCTTCCCGAAAGCTCTCCGATAAAACCCGTTTATCAAGAAAACGCAAAAATAGAACCTCTCGGTGAAGATAATAATTTTCCAGCCAAAGAAATAAACGAAAAAATTCAAGAAAAAAGCGCTCCTCAAATAGCAACTCCTAATTTTGATAAAAAAGACTCCCCTGAAGAACAACCGACACCTTTTGTCATCCACGAAGAAAAATTTCCGCAAAAAGCATCAATGAGCAATAATAGCGGAAATCCGCTAAGGCCTATCTTTTATTCCGAAGAGCCGAAAAGAGAAGAAAAAGCTCCTTTTGCTAATCTTGAATTTGGAAAAACCGGCAATAATAAGAAGGTTGACCCTGATAACGTTGTGGATTTAAAGGATTTGCCTTTGTAATTTGTTTATGTCTTACTTAAAATTCGAGAATATATGCAATTTCAAGTTCCCCAATTTGAAACAGAAAATAAGCTAATAGGGCCTTTTACAATAGTCCAGTTTACTTATATTTCCTTCTCGGCCATTATATCTTTTTTATTGTTTCCTATATTAACAACGTGGTTTTGGCTTGCTATTTCAGCAATCCTCATAGGCAGCGCCCTAGCCATAGCCCTTATAAAAATAAATGGCAGGCCGATGACTATATTTATAATATCGGCTTTTAATTATCTGTGGGAACCTAAAACTCTTTCTATAAAACCCAAAGCTGAAGTTATCGGGCTGAAAAAAATAGAGCCTCTTCCTAAAGTTAAAAAGTTCGAAGTTCCTCCGACCGAGGAAGAAAAAATACCGGCTAAAATTGCTCCCCAGAAGAAATCTCGCTTGCAAGACTTATTTAATAAGATTACTACTACATCGTCGCCTATTCCCTTCAGGGAAGAGAGCTTGAAACAAAACGCCAGCGCTAAAACAAAGAAAGAATACGAACTGGTAAGAAAGCCTTCAGGAGAAGTTGCTACCGCGCGCAGAGTCGATTACAGATAACGGCAACCAATAAATATGCCAAAATCAGAATCTATAGGATCAACAAATTCTGTCGTTGATATAAAAGAAATAAGAAACAACACTATCTTTCTTAAAGATGGCGGTATAAGAAAGGTTATTATGGTAGCCGGCATTAATTTAGACCTCAAGTCGGAAGAAGAGCAAAATTCCATAATATCCGCCTTCCAAAACCTTCTTAATTCCCTTGATTTTAACATCCAATTTAATATCCACTCCCGCCGGTTAGCTATTAGGGAATATTTAGAAAATATAAAAGAAAAGATGGTTCAAGAGGAAAACCCTCTAATAAAGGGCCAATTTGCCGAATATATTAAATTTATTGAAGATTTTGTTTCAGAAAATGCAATTGTTGAAAAAAGTTTTTTCGTTACCGTTCCTTTTAGGCCGGTAACTATTGCTTCTGTAGGTAAGAAGCGAAAAGAAGAGGATAAGCGCATTGCTAATATGCCTATAGAAGAGCTTATGCAATATACGGAAAAGCTTAATTTTAGAACGGAACAAGTACTTCAAGGACTAAGGCAGATTGGCTTGAGAGCTGTCGTATTAAACGATATTGAATTAAAGGAGTTATGCCGCAATTTTTATAATCCTAAAACAACAGAAAGAGAGCCTGTTCCGGAAGAAGAGCCTATTGCATCCCAAAAAATAGAAATAAAGCCAGACTACATCAAAGTTAATGATAAATTTGTTAAAAGTTTTTTCGTTATAAACTACCCCCGATACCTTGCGGCAAGCTGGCTTGATCCAATTATAAATCTGCCGGAACTTATGGATATTTCAATCCATATATCCCCCGTTGACACCGCAATAGCTCTTAAAAATCTTTCCAAAAAATCCGCCTCTATTTCCGCCGCTATCGCCGAAAGAGAAGAAAAAGGATTAGTAAGAGACCCTGGCCTTGAAACAGCTCTTCTCGATACGGAAACTCTCCGCGATACGCTTCAGCAAACAAGAGAAAGGCTTTTTGCCGTTAGCCTTTATTGTGCCATATACGCTGATACATTAGATGAAATTAAAAAGATTGAGTATCAAATAGCCTCAACTTTTGAAAGATCTCTTGTAACGATAAAGTCGCCTATGTTCGAACAGATAAAATTATGGACATCTACGGCCCCGATTGCCAAAAACGATCTTGATGTTACTTTTGGTATGAATACCAGTCCGGCATCGGCGTTCTTCCCGTTTATTTCTCCTGATCTGACATCTGATGAAGGAATAATGTATGGATTAAATCTCCACAACAATACCCTAGTTATATTCGATAGGTTTAATCTTGAAAATCATAATTCCGTAATTTTTGCAAAATCCGGAGCCGGTAAATCATATGCCGCAAAGCTTGAACTTTTAAGATCCATAATGATGGGAACAGACGTTCTCATAATAGACCCTGAAAACGAATATGAAGCGCTATCTGAAGCTGTCGGCGGAGAAACATTTAAAATATCGCTTACCTCTAAAGACAGCATCAACCCTTTTGATATACCGATTATCCCCGAAGGAGAAGACGAATCAGAAGTTCTCCAATCTCACATAGCAAGCCTGACCGGCCTTATTAAGCTTATGGTAGGAGAAGTCACTCCCGGAGAAGAAGGGATCCTTGATAGGGCTATCACCGAAACTTACGCTGCAAGAGATATAGCCCCGGGCAGAGACTTTAAAGAAGCCGAACCGCCTCTGCTAGAAGATCTTGAAAATATTCTCCGAAGCATGGATGGAGGAAAAAATCTTGCCGACAGGCTGTACAGATTTACCAAGGGCAGTTATGCTGGCTTTACCAATCGCCCGACAAATATAGATGTTAGGAATAAAGTTATAGTTTTTTCTATCAGGGACCTTGAAGAAGAGTTAAGGCCTATAGCAATGTACATAATTTTAAATTATGTATGGAATATTGTCCGCTCCGAACTTAAGAGAAGAATAATGGTCGTTGATGAAGCCTGGCTTATGATGAAATATCCCGATTCCGCTGCCTTTCTCTTTAACCTTGTCAGGAGGGCAAGAAAATACTATCTCGGCATAACTACGATAACGCAAGATGTCGAAGACTTTTTAAGCTCTCCTTACGGAAGACCTGTTATAACCAACTCTTCTCTACAACTCCTGCTTAAGCAGTCTCCCGCAACCATCGATACAGTTGCTAAAGCTTTCAGCCTCACTGATATTGAAAAAAATTACCTTATAGAAGTCAGTGTCGGCCAAGGCTTAATGCTGATAGGCCAAAAGCATGTTGCTATACAGATAATTCCTTCTTCTTTTGAAAACAAAATAATTACCACTAATCCGGAAGAAGTTATAGAAATAAGAAAAGCTGCCCTGAAAGAAGCCGAAGAAATGGAAAAAGAAATTAATTCTTAATTTGATAACTTATTTGTAATATCCAAAATAACCATAAGATATTACAATAATAAATATGACTATCATCCCGACAGCTTTCGCTCAAGAAGGAATAATAAAAGCTGTAAGCGATTTTATCCCCGGAGGTGTTGAAAATATATTTAACCTCGGACTTGGAGTTGGCGCTATTTTAGCTCTTGGAACTATTATCTATGCCGGCATCCTCTACACGACCGCTGGAGATAGCGAATCTAAGCAAAAAGACGCTAAAGAATGGATATTATCCGCCGCAAAAGGGCTCGGGCTTATTGCTTTTGGCTGGATATTGCTTAATATTGTTAATCCGAATATTACGAAGATAAAAGAGATAGAAGTTGAAGAACTGGAAGAAATATCCAATCCGAACATCGAATATACCTCGGACGATATAGGAGTTCCCTCTAGCGCAACAGGCGAAGGGGGCGGTTTTTCCGGAGGTGGTGGCGAAGGTGGTGGCGGAAGCAGTGGTGGAGCTTTCTAATAAAATTTATCAGTTTAAAATTAAAACAACCCGCTTTTTGCGAGCTGTTTTAAACTGTTTTTGCTATATATTTTTTATAACTACCCTTCTCGATGTTCCTTCTCCTATGCTTTCTGTTTTAAGATCCGGCCTTACAGATAATTCCTCATGGACA
>Ga0265293_10001620_pt1 | contig 48349 bp, 52 predicted proteins | sample Munlanlewell138R_FD_192505 | JGI IMG/M metagenome (GOLD analysis project Ga0265293, IMG submission 192505) | Leachate microbial communities from a municipal landfill in Southern Ontario, Canada - Leachate well 138R | ecosystem: Engineered > Solid waste > Landfill > Unclassified | place: Canada... | reverse complement strand
GACCCGCAACGGTCAGGAACAGGAAGATGAAACAGAACAACACCGCCGATTCGCCCTGGTTGAGCATGGGCGACAGCACGGCGCCCTGCGGGGCATGCGCCATGAAGTAGGCAAACGCCATCTCCCCGGACAGGAGGAAGGCGGCGGGCCGCGTGAACAGGCCGATGAATACCAGCGCCCCACCTACCACTTCCAGCACGCCGGCGACGCCGATGAGTGACAACAGGCTCAGTTCATCGAAGGCCGCCACGTGCGGAAAGCCGAACAACTTCGCCGTGCCGTGCTGCATGAACAGGAAGGCCGTGATCACGCGCAGCATGGCCAGCGCCCCGGGTGTCCAGCGGGTGAAGAACGTGCGGTCCATGGCGTTGACATTTTCCTTGGTCTAGCGGTCTTAGAAACTGGCCCCGTCCGCCCGCGTTTGCAAGGCTCCTCGTCAGCTTGGACCCCAATACCCTCCCCTGCCGCAAACAGCGGACCCATCGAGGTGAAAGCAAAACCGCGGCCTCGATTCCTCGCTTCTCTTCCGTCTCGCACCGGACCCGTCAACGGCGTCTACATTTAAGGTTTTGCCCTTCACCTAACATCGGAGTTTCCCATGGCAAAAGTCACCCTGAAAGGTAATCCCGTCACCACCATCGGCGAACTCCCCATCGCCGGTAGCCAGGTTCCCGATTTCCGTCTGGTGGACAGTGGCCTTGCAGACCGCTCGCTGGCGGTCTTCGCCGGCCGGAAAAAGCTCATCAGCATCGTGCCGAGCCTGGACACCCCGGTCTGCGCCACCTCGACCATCAAGTTCAACAAGGCCGCCAAGCAGAACCCGGACCTGGCGGTATTGATTGTCTCCTCGGACCTGCCCTTCGCGGCCTCGCGCTTTTGCACCGGCGAGAAGCTCGAAAACGTAGCGACCCTGTCCATGATGCGCGACAAGAACTTCGCCAAGGACTATGGCGTACTCATCACCGACGGCCCCCTGGCCGGCATCACGGCCCGCGCCGTCGTGGTGCTGGATGAAAACAACAAGGTACTGCATTCCCAGCTGGTCCACGAGATCACCGACGAACCCGATTACGACCGGGCGCTCGCCGCGCTGCGTTGAGGCCCGACATCGGCCTCAGCCTGCGATTTCACTGCGGCAGAAAAAACCATGCGGCTGAGTCACTATTACTTGCGCATGGCTGGTCGACCACGGCCATAACACTCTTGCCACCAGGAGGCGTTCACAGAACGCTTCAAGCCTGGTATGCGTTCAACTGCCGGGGCACTACGCTAGCGTTTCACATCGGCATCAGGCGTACGGCCGTTTGGTCCTTTTACTCAACGCCGGTCGTACCCGGCGGTAAACGCCAGCAGGAGCGCAGGCGTGAGCCAGTCCTTCAACGCCGACGATCCAAATTGCTTCACTCCAAAAAGGGCTCCCAGACACAGTAGCGCGAGGATAAGAAACCGGTCGCCCGCGGGTGTGGATTGGGGTGACTGACGGGTGACTACGTCGGCGAGGGGATATTGATCGCGCCACTCGGTAAGCTGCTGCTCCGTGATGCAATGGCGGGCGAGGAATTCCGCCTTGTTCTCCTGGCCGGACTCCCGTTCCATGAGCAGCCGGATGTTCTGTTCAGGTTCATATTGCACGGACATGCTGTGGGATTGCGGCTGTTAGGTGCCTTAAGTTATCCCACAACGACAGCATTTGAGGAATGACGAATGCGAAGGAATCGTCCTGTTGAAGTGACTCTGGTGGCGTGGGTCGCGCTATTCGCTGTGGCAATGCGGGTCGTTCTGCTCGGCTTAGTGATTGTGTTACCTGAAGTGCGGGAGGCCCTCGGTAACATCGACCTGACAGGCGCTCCAGGCGCCTGGGTTCATTTTTCGGCCTGGGTCCACTATCTGGTAAGCATTTTGGGCATCGGCATCGTGGTGGCTGCCGGGATTGGATTGTTGCGTGGCGCCCCCTGGAGTCGTATAGCGCTGGTCTCCTGGGGAGGCTTGGCGATCCTTTTTTCCCTGATGGCGACCGGATCCTTCGGCTACATCCTGTGGGATACGATCGTGTACCTGCTCATGCTTGCTCTCCTTTACACGCCGCGCGCGGGGGCCTACTTCCGGGCGGAGGATCACGCTTAACAGGTTATTCCATCCTGCTGAAATCGCGGCCGCGCGTGGCCCTTTTTGTGTGTGTCCGATGACTGCATTCTTACCGGTCAGAGCCGGGTATATCGTGCGATTGTGCTGCGGCGGATGACAACCGTCGCAGCCTGAGGCCCGGCACCTTAACGAAGCGCCGACGCCGGCAAGGCCACGTCCCTGCGCAAAGGCTCCGAATTAACACACCCCTACGTTCCCCTTCCCCCACGAAGTCAGGATAATGTTCGTCGGAATTCCAGGGAGCTGACGTGTGACTGTCCTTTATTGGCACTGGATTGTGTTCGGGGTGTTGTTGATGGCGGCGGAGGCGGCCGTCCCCAGCTTTACCATCTTCTGGTTCGGACTGGGCGCCCTGCCGGTGGCGGCGCTGCTCTATTTCTTCCCGTCCATGCATCTGGGGATCCAGATCGCCGCCTGGACCGCCGCCTCGCTCGCCTTCACGGTAGGTTGGTTCCGCTTCTTGAAGCCTTCCATGGACCAACACCGCACCCTGGCCGGCATGTCGCGGGAGGCCATCGTGGGCCAGGTGGCCACGGTCATCGCACCGCCCGTGGAAAGCGGGCGCGGCGTGCTGCGCTTTACGGTGCCCGTGGTCGGCCGTCAGGAGTGGGACTTCTACAGCCAGGAGACCGGCCTGCGCGCCGGTGAGAGCGTGGTGGTTCGGGATATCTCCGGCAACACGCTCATCGTTTCCAGAAAGAACAAGAACTGAGGGAGTGAATCATGGAAACCATCGCGATCTTTGGCGTTTTGGCCTTTTTCGTCATTCTCACCATCGCCCTTGGCGTGCGCATCGTGCCGCAGGGCTACAAGCATGTGGTCCAGCGCTTCGGCAAATACCACCGCACGTTGAATCCCGGGTTGAACATGATCATCCCGTACATCGATACGGTGGCTTACCGGGTCACCACCAAGGACATCGTGCTGGACGTTCCCTCACAGGACGTCATCACGCGCGACAATGTGGTCATCGTTGCCAACGCCGTGGCGTACATCAACGTGCTCAACCCGGAGCGGGCGGTCTATGGCGTGGAAAACTACGCCATCGCCATCCAGACCCTGGTACAGACCTCGTTACGCTCCATCATCGGCGAGATGGACATGGACGACGCGCTGTCGTCGCGCGACCAGATCAAGGCGCGCCTGCTCGCCGCCATTTCCGATGACGTGTCCGAATGGGGTGTCACGGTGAAGACGGTGGAGATCCAGGACATCAATCCCTCACCCACCATGCAGAAGGCCATGGAGGAACAGGCGGCGGCGGAACGTCAGCGCCGCGCCACGGTGACCCGCGCCAACGGCGAGAAGGAAGCGGCCATCCTCGAGGCCGAGGGCCGGCTGGAGGCCTCGCGGCGCGATGCCGAGGCGAAGAAGGTGCTGGCCGACGCCTCGCGCGAGGCCATTTCCATGGTCGCCGAGTCCATCCAGGACCGCCAGCTGCCGGTGATGTTCCTGCTGGGTGAACGTTACGTGGATGCGGTCAAGGAACTGGCCGCCAGCACCAACGCCAAGACCGTCCTGCTGCCGGGCGACCTGCAGGCCAGCCTGCAGTCGCTGTTCGGCACCCGCAAATAATCCCATCCACCTGTAGGAGCGCCTCAGGCCGGGACGTTCGCATCCACGGCTTGCGCCGCTCCCCACGGGCTTGCACGCATATCACTCCACCGCCAAGGCCTTCTGAATCAGCGGCACCAGGGGTTCGGGCAGGCGGATGCCGCCCGACAGGGCGAACTGCTGGGCGCCGGCCGACATCTTCTTCCAGGTCTTGCGCACGATATCGAGCCACTTCGCTTCGTCATACTCCGGGTGCTTGCCTGCAAACTCCAGCATGTAGTGCTCGATGAACACCAGCGCCGCCACGTCTTCCAGCAATTGGGTATCCGGATTCACCTTCAAGGCCCGCTTGCCCACCGCCTGACGCACCCGCTCGATGACGTCCTCGCCATAACCGGCCTGCGCCAGCAGTCCGGCGGCGGTCTCGGCGTGGAACTTGTACAGCGCGGTACGCCATTGCAGATAACCCTGACGGTCCATGGGGTAATCGCTGCGCGGCGACTTCCAGCGCTGGATGTGCTGGGCACGGATGGCCAGGCGCTGCGCCTCGTCCGCCTGCGGTGCAAAGCGCTGCTGCATGTCGCTCATGCGTTCGGAATACAGCCGCTCTTTCGGCCAGGTCTCGCCATCGAGCGTTTCGGTGTTGGGGTCTTCGGCATTGGCGGCGTCGATGAGCGCCACGGCCGGTTCGAATGCCTCGCTCTGGAAGGCCATACAAGATTCCTCATGATCGCGTGGCGCTGAATTCTATATGAATCCAGTGGACGGTACTGCATTGCAGCGGCGGCGCGCCTATGTTCAAGGAGGATTCCGAAGCAGGGGAAAGCACCCATGCGTGTCATGGTCATCGTCAAGGCATCGCACGAGTCCGAGGCCGGCGTGATGCCGACCACGGCGCAGCTGGAGGCCATGGACCAATTCAACGAGGAACTTGCCAAGGCCGGGGTGATGCTGGCCGGTGAAGGCCTGCATCCGAGCGTGCGTGGTGTGCGTGTCCGGTTCAGCGGCAAGCAGGCTTCGGTACTCGCCGGGCCATTCGGCCATACAGACGAACTGGTGGTGGGATTCTGGCTATGGCAGGTGAATTCCCTGGATGAGGCCATCGATTGGCTGAAGCGCGCACCATTTCAAGACACCGAGGTCGAAATCCGCCCGCTCATGGAGATGGAGGATTTCGGCGCCGAATTCACACCGGAGCTGCGTGCGCAGGAGGAGCGCGTGCGTGCACAGGCTGAGCAGATTGCGCGGGGCATTCAGCACTGACAAGCGTTGCGGACGGCAATACATGACACCACCTGTCTTGCTCACTCGTCGACGGCGCACCCGGCGGACGCGGGAGTAAGACGCTTCCCGGCTCCCATGCATCGGCCGCCTGGAAGCAGTACAAACTCCTACTGCATGAGCGTATGCGACCAGGCACCCACCACCGCGTCGCCTATCCACGGCGGTGGATTCCCAACGACATGCGTCCTCCGTAATATGCCCGCATTCCGCACCGGAAGCCGAAGGACATACAAGGGACCGCAATGCCGCCTCTGACGCCTACCGGATCCTCCGACGTTCCAGCCGTCCGCAACAACCTGCCGGCCTGTCGCCTTGCCTTTCAGACGCCTGTCGTCGGCGTGTTGCTGGGTTTCTCTGCTGTCATCGCGCTGATGATCGCCATTGTCGTGGTCTGCTTCGGCAAGATGGAGGCGATGCGCGATGCCTCGAACATCCTCATCTCTGATTACGACAAGAAGGCATCGCTGATCTCGGCGATCCGCTGGAATGTGCAGCAGCGTATTCTTCTGCTGCGCGACACCTTCCTCATCACCGATCCTTTCGAGATCGAGGAGCGGCATACCGGGCTCCAAAGCGCGGCTGCCTCGCGCAGCCTCGCGGCCGTGGACACACTGAATGCGATGCAGATGACGTCCAGGCAGCGTCAGCTCATGGATGCATTCATCCAAAGTGCGAGCAACGCACTCCCGGCCTACAACACGATCATGCAGCTGCACCGCGAAGGACACGCCATCGACGAACTGCAGCCCTTGTTCATACAGGTATTTGCCGCCCAGCAACAGGCCATTGCCGCCCTCGACGAGTTCGACACGACCCTGGCGCAGATGCGCGCCGAGACCATTGCTGCGGCCGATACCAGTTTTGGCCGTGCCCGCAGCACGCTGATTTGGTTGGGTACCACCGGGACACTGCTGGCCATCGCGATCATGATGTACATCACGCGCTGGAATCAAAGGAGCATCGCGGCACTCCACAACGAACGCGAGAAACTCAAGCAGGCGGAGGCCGATGTGCGCCGGCTCAACGCCACACTCGAACGGCGGGTGGTGGAACGGACTGCCTCACTGGAGGCGGCCAATCGTGAACTGGAGGCGTTCTCCTATTCGGTATCTCATGATCTCAAAGGGCCGCTCCGCGCCATCAACGGTTTTTGCCACATCCTTGAAGAGGACTGCGCCCCGTCGCTCAACAGCCATGCCATGCGTCATCTGGCACGCATCCGCACCGCATCGGTGCGCATGGGCGAATTACTCGATGGCCTGCTGATGCTGTCACATGTGTTTCGCAGCGAGCTCGCCCATGAACCGCTGGACATCGGCGGCATGGCGGCGGAGATCGTGCAGCGTCTGCGCGACGAAGCGCCGGAACGAGAGGTGGAGGTGCATATCCATGCAAATCTCACCGCCACGGGCGATCCGTCGCTGGTGCGGCTGATGCTTGAGAACCTGCTTGAAAATGCGTGGAAGTTCACCGCGGCGCAGCGCCTGACGCGCCTGGAAGTGGGCAGAAGTTCCCAAGCCGGGCAAGACATCTTTTACGTGAAGGACAACGGCTCGGGCTTCGACATGGAGTACGCCACGAAGTTGTTCCAGCCGTTCGTCCGGCTGCACTCCGATGAGGAATTCGAAGGCACCGGCATCGGGTTGGCGACGGTTCGGCGCATCGTGCAACGCCATGGCGGTAACGTCTGGGCGGAAGGTGTGCCTTATGCCGGGGCGAGCATTTATTTCACATTCGGCAATGCTGTTGCGGATGTTCTTGCCGTGGCCTCGGCCTAGTACTGTCGTTCCGGGTCCGGCATATTCGCTTGCGGCAAATGGAACCCGCAGGCCTTCAGCGCGGTTCCGGACGGGTCCACAAAAACGCGGCAACGGCCATGAACAACAAGGCCAGCGCGGCCATCAGCCACGGCACACCGATGCGCCAGTACATAATGAGCCAGCTCACGACCAGCAAGGCCACCGCCACGCGCTTGGTGCGGCGCGCGATGGCGCCCTGCATTTCCCAATCGATCAACAGGGCACCAAACCTGGGATGCGCATAAAGCCAGCGATGCAGCCGCACCGAACCGCGCGCCGCGAACCAGGCCGTGAGCAACAGGAAAGGCACGGTGGGTAAGCCCGGCAGCACCACGCCGATGATGGCCAGCCCGAGGAAGACGTAGGCGAGTACAAGTGAAGACCAGCGGATCAGGCGTGACATGAAAGCACGTACCGCGAACTCCGTTTACCGAAGACGCGCTTGCCGCTGTCCAGCGCGTGCAGGCGCAGCGCCGATCATATCGCTACCGGGCGCACGCGGCGTGCACCCAAACGGCTGTATACACAACGGGGATGAAGCGGCGCGGCGCGCCGCCCTCATCTCCGTCACCGATGCCACCGGTGAGGCCGCGCGCCAGACGCTACCCCGCCGTGACGCTGGCCATCTCGGCGACGTGTGTGCAACTGCAGTCGCGCAGGGCCTGCAACATCTCCGTCGTTCTGCCGGCCTCTTCCGCGGCACGCAATTCCTCGATGACAAACCACTCGCTGCCGCAGATCCCGTATTCGGAATCGGAGTGCTCTTCCATCAGACGCATGCTCTCCACACGCAGCCACTCGAACCCCTGGGTATCGCCCGCATTCGACACTCGCTTTTCACTCATCCCGCTTCCCTCTGAGGTGATTTGGTACATCAGGATATTAGCAGGTGATAATACGGGCGAAATAGGCAATGTACGTATCGCGCAGGCTCAGTGTCGCCTCGAAGAGGCGGCCATTCCGTCGTTCAACAGCGCGGCGACGGCGGCCATAGGCCACCGTCGCCGTTTCACATCCTGACATCGTGGGCGGGCCCCGCCCACCCCCGTTCACACACTGCTTACGAGCGCGGCAAGCGCATGCGTGAGAGTGCGTTCTGGATTTCTGCGGTCCGCCGTCGATAGTTTTCGACGAACCCATTCGGCTTCGGCGCGTTTATCTCGGCGAAACTGAAATCGGCAGTTTGTGAATAGGCGCGGAATTCCTTTTGCAGCGCATCGAGTTCCTGGGCGAGTTCGGCGGCGGAAGCGGTCATGCTCAACTCCTTCTTTTTGGCGAACACGAGGTCGGCAGTTTTCCGCCTGACAGGCCGTGGCCCGTCGGCAATCTCACTGTAGTAACGCGAATGCATTCACACATCGGCCAAACGGGATACCGTTAAGATGCAAACGGGGTACATCTTCATGCCACCTGTACCTGTTGCTGATGCTTGTACGCAATCACCATAACGACGCCGGGATGCATTCGGAATCGGCGAGGGGTTCTGTGGAGCGGCCAGCAGCCGCGATTCTTCTCGGCGTTGGCGACATTTGCGACCGGTGGCCGTGCCTACAGGGGGCACGGTATGGTGTCGCCGCGATGGGATGTGTCTTGATGTAGGAGCCCAACCCTCCGGGCGATAGGACTTTCGCTCCCGAACCAGGCCAATCGCCCCGAGGGCCGGACGCCCATAGGGGTTTAAGTCAGCGTTTCCCTACGCAAGCGCCGACAAGCTATCCGTACTTTCTCAGCGCAACGTCAGCAAAAAGCGTGGTTTTTGCTTTCTGCATTTTCAACTGCTTGTGTGGATGAAAGTAGCGCACATCCACCGCCGGGCGAGCTTCAGTGGCTCGTCCCCTCCGACAGACGAGTCTTGTTCCACACGTTGTACTTCCCGGAGGGCTTGACCATGGGGACACGTTTGACCTCACGCAGCGTCTGCGCATCGTATACAACGACTGCGCCATCCATTTCCCAGATACTGAGCAGCGCGTAACGTCCGTCCCTGGTGAATTCCACATGTGAGGCCGTCTTTCCCGGTGCCGGTTGGATCGTCTTGGCCACCTCGAGGGTCTCCTTGTCGATGACCTGAACGGTGTCGCGGGCCGGACCGAGCGAGGAATCCACCCAGGCGTAGCGGGAATTCTCATGGCTGCGCATGAAGAATCCGGGACCAAGGGTCGGCACCCGCGTGATCGCTTTCCAGTCCTGCGTGTCAATGACCGTCACGGCACCTTCCTTCAGGTTCGGCGTGGCCAGCACACGCCGGTCGCCGCGCATCCAGGTGATCCCGGAGGCCAGGTGCGGCATGCCGGTGAGCGGCAGGTTCGCAATGCGCCGCCCAGCGGTAAGGTTCACTACCTGCACTGTACCGTCGCGTGCCGCACCGATGAGGTGTTCATAGGCGGGGTCGAGGACAAAGTCGTCCACGTGCCGTTCGAGCCTGATACGCCGGACAGGAAACGCCTCGCCGGATTCGGCACGATAGTCGTGCAACGAACCGCTATCGATCGGCCAGGCAACCGCCTCCGTGGTATAGGGAAGTTCCCAGATTTCAGGAATGTCCTTCATGATGGCGATGAAACTTCCACGCGGCGGCGCCGTGTACACGGCCGCCACGCGGGACCCCTGCCCTGCTTCATCGGCAACGGCCATCACCTTCAGCGGCGTGAGGTCGTAACCATCGAGCACAACCAGAGTGCCCGGCAAGGTGTTGCCCACCAGCACGTAGCGCCCGTCCGCCGACACCGCCAGGTTGCGCGTATTGAGCCCCACCCGGATTTCCGCCACGTAGGTCAGGTTGTAAAGGTCGTACTTGCTGATCCAGCCGTCCCGTGACGCCAGGTAGACAAAGCGCCCATCGGCGGCGTATTTAGGGCCGCCGTGCAGTGCGAAGTGCGTGGGAAAGCGGTGAATCGGTTCGAAGCGATCGCCGTCGAGCACAGTGATGTGGTTATCGCCGCTTTCCACCACCACGAAGAGGTTGAGCGGATCGGCCGTGAACCGCGGCTTGTCCGGCAGGTCCGTCGCCCCGGCGAACACGGTGTGGCTGGCCTTCATCTGGGCAAGCTCCCAGCGCGGCAGCTCCGCGGGCGGCATGGCCAGGTAATCGGCGATCGCAGCGATCTGCGTCGGGGTCAACTGGCCGGCGAAGCCTTGCATCTGCGTCGCGGCGCGCCCGGCGCTGATGGTATCGATCACCGCGGCGCGGCGCAGCCGCGCCAGGCTCTCGGGCAGCAAGGCAGGCCCGGTCAGGCCGAAGCGATCGGCGCCATGGCAGACTGCGCAATGCTGCAGATACAGCCCCTGCGCCTCACCCATACCGGCTGCGGCCAGCGGCAGGCTAACGAGCAACAGCACTCCCATCAACGCCTGCTTCATACGTGCACCGCCTCTGTCGTCACGGCCGGCCGGCTCAGACCGATCTCCGCATCTGTGAGATAACATCCCGGGTCTTCCGCCCAGTAATCGCCCGTGGTCTGGTAGGCGCGCACGCGGGTGTTGCCATTGCAGATGCGCCGGTGGTCGCACACCGCACAGCGTCCGCTCAGCGGGCGCGGGCGCGCCTTCAATCCAGCCATCAACGGATCGCTGGTATCCGACCAGATGGTTGAAAAAGGCCGCTCACGCACATTGCCCAGGTTGTGGTGCCACCACATGGTGTCCGGATGTACATTGCCCTGGTTGTCGATGTTCGCAATATTCACCCCTGAGCTGTTGCCGCCCCACAGCTCCAAGCGCTGGCGCAGCTCGGCGGCGCGCTCGGGGAAGCGCTCAAGCGCCCAGCGCCACAGGAACACGCCGTCGGTGTCGTTGTTGCCGGTGACAAACTCCTTCGCTTCACCGTGGCGCAGGTGTTCCAGGCAGGCATCGAAGAGCAGAGCCATGGCCGCACGCGTGCCCCGATGGGCCGCCTCGCCCCGGTTCTTATTGCCACGCCCGGCGTAGTTGAGATGGGAGTAGTAGAACTTCCCCAGGCCTTCGTCATCGAGGAGTTGCAGCATTTGCGGGAGTTCATGGATGTTGTCGCCGGTAGCGGTAAACCGCATGCCCACCTTGATGCCACGATCGCGGCAGCGGCGCAGGCTTGCCAGCGCCGCATCGTAGGCGCCTTGCATGCGCCGAAAGCGATCATGGGTGTCACGCGTGCCGTCGATGCTCACGCCTACGTAGTCAAAGCCAATCTCCGCGATGGCATCGGCGCGCGCCTCGTCGATGAGTGTGCCGTTGGATGACAGCCCGACATAAAAACCCTTGGCCTTTGCATACCGGGCCAGCGCGAAGATGTCGTCGCGCAACAAGGGCTCCCCGCCGGACAGGATGAGTACCCGCACGCCATAGGCATACAGGTCGTCCATCACCGCTCGCACCTCCTCACCGTTCAACTCACCGCGAAAATCTTTATCGGCGGAATTCGAGTAGCAGTGCTTGCAGATGAGATTGCAGCGCCGAATCAGATTCCATATCACCACCGGGCCGTGACCGATATCTACCGGCCGCCGCACCGCGGCACTGCCCGTGAGGAGTTGCATGAAGCGGGTAACGCGAAACATGACGTCCTTCTTTCCCCCTGAAGTGCGCAGCCGCCGCAGCCAATCAGCCGCCGAACCGCATTCCCGTTTTTTTCAGAATGCGCGTGCTGTACAGAACCTCATGGGCACGCACATCAGCACCGAGCAGCGCGGCAATCGCTGCGACCTTTTGTTCCACTTCATCACGCGTCCGCCCGTGCACCATGGCGAACAGGTTGTAAGGCCACTCGGGCAAGTGGCGCGGCCGGTGATAGCAGTGACTGACGTACTCAAGAGCGCCCACGCGCCGCCCCACCTGCGCGATACGATCGTCGGGGATATCCCACACGCTCATGCCGTTGCCACGGTAGCCCAACCGATAATGATTGGGCACGACACCGATGCGCCGGATCAAGCCCTGCGCCTGCATGCTAACCATACGCGCCATCACCAGTTCAGGCGCCACACCCAGCCACTCGGCGACGGTATGGTAAGGCCGGACCACCAGCGGCAGGCCCGCCTGGGTGGCCTTGACGATGGCAACGTCGAGCGCGTCGCATGCGGCGGACGCGTCCTCAGAGACTGAAATGCAGGCCGACATAGAATTCCTCCTGCTTGGGAAAGTCGTAGACGCGGCATCCGGTCAGCGACTCGATTTCCGCGATCACTTCGCCGACACGCTCGGGTGTCTCCGTGGCGAGTACGAACCACATATTGAGTTCATGCTCACGGGCATAGTTGTGTGCGACTTCCACGAAGGAGTTGACGATGCCCGCCACCTCGTCATAGCGTTCCGGCGGTACCGACAATGCCGCCAGGGTCAGGCCGCCGCCCAGCCTTTCTGCGTTGAACAAGGGGCCGAAGCGCGTCATGAACCCCTCTTCGCGCAAGCGCCGCAGGCGTCCTATCAGCGTGTCTTCGGTCACCCCCAGGTTCTTGGCCATGGCAAAAAACGGATGTTCACAAATGGGGATTCCATGCTGCATCTCATTCATTATCCGGCGATCGAGCTCATCCATGATTCGCCACCGCCTTACCAAGTGTCGTCGTGCTGTTGATGTAGCGGGCGCCCCGCTGCTTGAACCGGCGCGTACTGAACAACAAGGCATGGGGCACGTCGTGGAGTCCACAGTCCGCGACCAGTGCTTCCACCCGCGCCTCCACTTCGTGACGGCTCTTGCCGTGGATCATGCAGAACAGGTTGTAGTTCCAGTCTGGAGGACTACGTCGGCGCCGGTAGCATAAGGTCACGAAGTCATAACCGCTGAAGCGGGCACCCAGCGCACTCACTTCGTTGTCCGGCACGTCCCACACCACCATGCCATTGGCGTGGTACCCCAATTCGTGATGCCGCACCACGATACCGAGCCGTGCGATGGTACCGTCATTGAGCCACTCGCCGATGCGCTCACACACCTGCCACTCCGTCATGTTCGCGGCGTATCCGACGGCGGCATAGGGTCGTGGCACCAGTGGCAAGCCATCCTGGACGGCTGCAACCAGGCGCTGGTCCACCGGCCCGCGGATGGCCGTGGGGCAGCGCACCCGCCCGTCCGCGGTGGCGCGCAATGCCCCCAAGGTCGCGCTGTGACTGCCCTGCCGCAGCGGAAAGCCCAGATCGATGTGGTAGGCCTCAAGCATGGGTAGCGAAATGACCGTCAGCCCGGAGCGCGCCTCGATGTCCTCGAGCACGGTGGCAAGGTGCGCCTCATCCGCCGCGGTGACCACGAACCAGAGATTGAAGCGGTGTTCACGCTCGTAGTTGTGGTTTACCTCGGCATAGGCGCTGACCAGCGCGGCCACTTCTTCCAGCAATGTCTCGGGCACCGCCATGGCTGCCAACGTACTGCAGCCCACACGGTGCGGACGAAACACCGGCCCCACGCGACTGATGATGCCGGCCCCCTTGAGCCGTTGCAGCGCCGTGATGACAGCGGATTCGCTGCTTCCAACACGCTCTGCCATGGCCGCGAAGGGCCGTGCCACTACGGGTACGCCATGCTGGAAGGTGTCCAACAACTTGCGCTCCACGTTATGGAGTCTGTTGTCTGCATCGCTGGCTTCCATCGTTCCCCTCCTCCCTAACAAGACACACTGCGCAAGCTCAAAGGCCTGTGCGATGGGCACGCGCCGTGAAGAAGATTCCGCTAGGGCTCTGCGCCGGCACAGCAGCCAGTTCCTCGAACGTGGCCGTGTCGTAGACCTTGGCCATGTGGTCTTCCCGCAACGACATCCAGATATGTTCGCCCCGCGGTGTGAACTCCATGTGCAACACCACATTGCCCGGCTGAAGAGTCCTGATCACCTGCATGGTGGTGGTATCGATGACCTGGACGGCGCTGTTCTTCGGATAGGCGAAGCTCACCCAGACGTGACGGCCGTCCGGTCGCCCCATTACGAACACCGGCTGCCCCTGCACCGGGATGCGGCCGGCCTCCTGCCATGTCCTGCGATCGACGACCAGCACCTCGTCGCGACCGACGGCAGGCAGGAAGGCGTAGTCACCGGCAATGGCCCAGCCGCGCAGGTGGGGCATCTTGTATACCGGACGTGGTTCTTCGCCGCGGCCGTAACCTGCGAGAATCCGCTGTGGGCCAGCATCCAGGTTCCACAAATCGAGCATTGCGATGCCGTCTTCACCGAATAAACCGGCCAGGTAATGGCGGCCATCCGGGGTGATGAGCGCATCGTAGGGAAAACGGCCTACGTCCTTGAAGCGGCGGATCGTCGGATGATTGGGATCGGCCAGGTCGGCGACCCAGATCTCGCCCGCGTCGTAAAGCGAGAACACGAAGCGTTCGCCCGGCGCATCGGCAAGGCCGACCACCTTGGAGCGTCCACCGTCGTATTCGGCGGGAATGTCGGCGAGCAAGGTCAAGGTCGCGGTATCGAAGATCTTCACACCGCCCGGCTCGTAATTGGCCACGGCGAGCAGACGTCCGCTCTGCGAGATGGAACCGCCAATACTGTTGCCGGCCTGGATTACCCGTTTCACCACACGCTCGGCCAACAGGTCGACCTTGGTCAAGCCACCGTCCCGCCCGAACACGAAGGCATACCGTTCATCGCGCGAAAACACCATGGAGGCATGGGACAGATCGCCCAGGCCGTTGATGGCAGCCAGGCGGGTTTGCGTGCTCGAGTTCACCACCACCACACTGCCTGTCGCCCGCTCCACCACAAGACCGAGATCGCCGGTGCCACGCGGCGCGGCGCAAGCGCTCAACAGCAGCGCGCCAAACAAGGCCATCGCCTGTACGGCAAAGCGACCGCGCACGCACAGGGGTGCGGTGTCGGCACACACCGCGATGGGGTGGGATGGCCGGCGTTCATTCATGGAATTCTCCTTTTCGAAGTGCTTGTACCAGCCACGTCACATCCGCCTCGCTGAGAATGCCCCGCCAGGGCGGCATCGGCACGCCGGCGCGCCCGTTGAGGATGGTGTGTTCCAGGAACGCATCCGGTTTTCCCGTCAGTGCCTCGGGTTTCAGGGACGGCCCCAGTCCACCCTGAAGCGTCATGCCGTGGCACGAGCCGCAGTCCTGGAGCAGGAGATTCCGCAACTCCTCCTGGCGCTGAATATCCACCGCGCCCGCTCCGGCACTTGCGAGGATGCAGACGAAAAACAGGCTCACCCGATTCATGAACGCCCCCTGAAAAGGCCGGCGCGGCGTGACCGCCCCGGCTCGGTGTCACCGTCAAGTGCGCAGGACGCGCTTACAGCTTGACCGCATTGATGTCGGCCTCTGCGTTATCCAGCCCCAGCGTGTAACCGAAGGAGAGATGGTGATAGCGCGCGTTGGTGTGATCGTCGTGAATGGCAAAACCGACGTTGTAGAGATTTCCGGTTTGTATGGTATGGTCACCGACCCCTGACGCAGCCAGCTTGCGCTTGAACGTGACGGTCCAAGTCCCGTTTTCGTTCTTGCCTTCCGCATTGACGAGGCTCTTACCGCCCTCCATGTGGCGGCTTTCGAGCACGTAGCCATCAACAGGCGCGCCTCCTGTACGGAATTGCATGAGATCGAGAAACGCACCGTCCTTGAGCGCCGCCGCAATTTCGGCATCCGACTTCAGCTTGTCCCAGCCGCCACGCGGCTTGTCCTTGATGGTGAGCGTGGTGCGTGATTCCTTGATGTACTTGGTGACCCCGTTGCTCCAACCAAGTGCACCGGCTTTGGCGTGCTTCCGGGCGGCTTCGTCATTCGCGTCATCCATGCTGCGCATGTCGTTGTGGCAGGTAGCCCAGCATCCGCCCTGGGCGGCGTACTCCACCTTGCCCGCATCCATCATGACCGTCAGTTTCATCTGATTCGCGGGGTCCATTTTCGGGCCGCCGCCGGCCGGTGCTTTCCACTGGAAGCGTACATAGAGATGCTCCGCGTCATGCGCGGCCTGCACCTTCACCGGAATGCTTCCCGCCTTACCTTTGATCGGACTGGCGTCCAGTTTCTCACCGGAAACGATCTTCCTGCCGATATCCGCCGCCTCTTTATCGTGGCAGCCCGCACAGGTTTCACCGCCCTTCACCGCCCTGGCGCCGCTGTGATCGACGCCTTTCATGACCCATTCGAGGCCTGAATTGCCGGGATAAAACACGGTGACATTCCTTGCTGGCACCTTGCCCCAGTCGGGCGCGGCGTGTGCAGTACCGGTCAATGTACCGGCAACCAGCGTGAGCATGAATACACTCGACTTGGATACTTTCATGGTTTCTCCTCGTGACTGATGGACCGTCCCTGCCGCTGCATCAGATCTCGTCGTCCTCATCGGACTCAAGCTGCTTGTGCACCGGCTTGTGCGCGATTCCCTTGTGACAGTCGATACAGGTCTCACCCTTTTTCTGCGCAAGTTCGTGGGATTTCATGGCGCGGCCCTTTTGTGCGGCGGCATTCATGCCCTCGAAGCTGTGGCAATTGCGGCATTCACGCGAATCGTTCGCCTTCATGCGATTCCATTCACGCTGCGCCAGCGTCAAACGTTTCGCCTCGAACTTTTCCGGAGTGTCGATGCTTCCCGTGATCTTTCCGTAGAGTTCCTTGCTCGCCTGAATCTTTCGTACGATTTTGTGCGTCCAGTCTTTCGGTACGTGACAGTCGGAGCACGCCGCACGCACGCCTGTGCGATTCGAGTAGTGAATCGTCTGTTTGTATTCCTGATACACGGTGTCGCGCATTTCATGGCAGGAGATACAGAAGTTCAGTGTGTTGGTCGCCTCCATCCCCGTGTTGAATCCACCCCAGAAGACGATTCCCCCGATGCCACCGGCCACGAGCAGCGTCAACATCGACCAACGGGAACTCGGGCGGCGCAATGTGGCCCACAGACGTTTCATGGTGTTGCGGGATGTTTCTGGGTTGGAAAGAGTGTTTGTCGTCATTGTCTATAACCTCGCTAAAGCGCACTCGCCCGGCCCGGCTCCGCCGCGCAAGCGCACCGCGCCGAACTGCATCACTTGCAGACACCCACCCCGGGCATGTCCCGGGGTGGGCCTGCCACATCAATAGATGTCGTGCTGCGTGTTGTAGACGTTGAACTTACCCGTCGGCGTGATGATCCTGGAATCCTTGATCACCTTCTTCAGCTTGCGGGTCTTGTCATCGATGACAACAATGGCCGACTGCTCGGTCTTGTTGCCAACCCAGACCGAAAACCAGATCTCCGAGCCGTCAGCGCTGTACTCGCCATGCACCACGCGCTTCGTGCCCTTGGTGGTGCCGAGGTTCGCCATCTCGGCGATGTTGATGATTTCAGGCCCCTTGGAGAGGTTGTTGATGTCGTACACCGTTACCGACTCGGCGACTTCCGGCTCGGGGTTGAGCGGTGCGTCGGCCCACAGGTTCTTCGACTTCGGGTGGGTCTTGACGAACAGCGAACCGCCGCCGTGGTTCTTCAGCTCCTCGACCACCTTCCATGCATACTGCTTGTGCTTCTTGGGGTCGGTGCCGATGAGGGTGATCACGTCGGAACCAAGGTGCGAGGTCGCCCACACCGGGCCGTACTTCGGATGGACGAAGTTGGCGCCACGGCCGGGGTGCGGCTTGGACTTGGTGTCGACCAGGGCGGCAAGCTTGCCCTCCTTGGTGTCGACTACCGCCACCTTGTCGGAGGCATTCGCAGCCACCAGGAAGTAGCGTTTGCTGGCGTCCCAACCGCCGTCATGCAGGAACGGAGCGGATTCGATGGTTGTGGTCTTCAGATTCTTGATATCCGAGTAATCGACCAACTGGATCAGGCCGGTTTCTTTGAGATTAACCACCCACTCCGGCTTGTGCGGGGAGGCCACGATGGAGGCCACGCGCGGCTCGGGGTGATACTCGCCGTCGACCGTAATGCTGCGCGTTGAAACCAGCTTCCTCGGCTCAAGCGTATCGCCGTCCATGATCACGTACTGCGGCGGCCAGTAGGAACCCGCGATCGCATACTTGTCTTCATAGCCCTTGTACTTCGAGGTATCGACCGAACGCGCTTCGAGGCCCACCTTGATCGTTGCAACGATGGTCGGCTTTTCGAACCACATGTCGATGAGGTCAAGCTTGCCGTCGCGACCGATGACGTAGACGTAGCGGCCGGACGCCGACAGACGCGAGATGTGCACCGCGTAACCGGTCTTCACCACACCCCAAATTTCCTTCGTGTCGCCGTCGATGAGTGCGACTTCACCGGTGTCGCGCAAGGTCACCGAGAAGATGTTTTTCAGGTTGACCTTGTTCATCTGCTTCTTGGGACGCTTCTCGGGCGGCACCATGACTTTCCAACTGGCGCGCATGTCTTTCATGCCCCACTCGGGGGGGGTGTCGGGCTGCATCTGGATGTAGGTGGCCATATTCTTGATTTCCTCTTTGGTGAGGATATCGTCGAAGTTGACCATGCCGCCTTCCGTTCCATAGGCGATGAGCTTCTCAAGCCGTTTCTGGCCGAGCTTGATCGTACCGCCCTCCACAACCGTGCCATCGGGCTTCTTGGTGGTCGTCAGCGGTTCGAGGTTCTTACCGGTCGCACCCTTGCGCAGCATGCCATGGCAGCCCGCGCAACGTTCGAAATAGATCTTGGCGCTGGCAGCTTTTGCTTCCGGTGAAAGCGTCGGTCCCCCAGCTGACGCAAGTGAAATACTGGGCCCGGCGATCATCAACGCCAGGCTTGTTAATGCGAATACAGAGCGCTTCATCAGACATTCTCCCTGGTCACTACGCCGGACACACATCCGGTGTAACACACTTTCATTGAGTGGTTACTACGCGCTCCTTGATGTTGATCAAGAGGCTCATGACACACGCTTCATTTCTCGTAAGCAAAATCCGTATTCATAACAAATATCTGCCTTTGTCATGAAAATTCAGGAGTAACAGAAGCCGATGAATGTCCTGCGTTTGACTTTGTATGAACGACGTATCGAGGTGCTCGGTGGGGCTGGCAACGATTTTTTTTCTTGCACAGAAATGGGAATCGCGACGCGCATCGCAGGAAAAAAATGGATGCGTCCGGCGCCGCGCTGCCAACGTGGAACATCGGATGGCGATGTCAGATCGTGTGCGTAGTCATCCGGCGAACACTTCGTGCCCACACGGTTCACCTGGTACCACCTGCAGACCTTCATGCCCCGTGTGAGCGCGCTTCGCATGTTGCGCCACTAAGGAATCGTGGAGTAATCAGCGTTCACTGCGGCACATGGATGTGCCGCCATTTTCGTCTGCTTAATCCGGTCCAAATTGAAGGCGAGCAAAAACCGCGCTTGTTGCTGCTCGCCGTGCGCTGAGAAGCCAGGATGGCTTTATTCAGCGCTTCCCTAAAGTTGCGAGGAACCCAAGCAGGCAGCACTTGTCACTGCGAGCGGGTGCACGATGTCGCGCGGCGCCGAGGTTTTGCGCGTAGCGCATGTCAGTCATTGCACGCGCAGCGGCAAGACATTTTCTCAACCGGCGTCGCTGGCCATCATCTCCATGTTGATCCAATGGCGCCGCTGGAAAATCGCCCGCCGGCCGGGCTCCTACGGGGATGGGAGCCCGCGTGCAATCCCGGCTTCGGTCTCGGCGATGGTGGCGCGTAGCGCGGCGGTGGACTCGTCTTCAGGCGGAAGCCGTGTCAGCAGATGCCGCCAGTGCTTCAGCGCTGTGTGGAGGTCACCGAGTTCATAGGCGTGCATTCCGGCGAGCCACAGGGCACGTGGGGTATCGGGGTTCACGGCCAGCGCCTGCCGCACCCAGCGGATGGGTTCACCCTCCAATGAACCGCCCTGGGAGAAGGAGAGGATGTCTGCGTACTCGGCCAGTAGATCGGGATCCGCCTCGGACCCTGCCATCTCGATGGCGCGACCGATCGCCCACCCTGCCTCGTCGATACGTTCCATGAATAGCAAGGTGCGACCGAGCAGCTTCCAGCCCTCGGTGTCGTTGGGATTTCTCTCGAGACGCTGTTGCAGCGCCGCGACGAGATTGTTCATGTCGTCCGGCATTTGCTCGGTGGCCGCATGCGGATGCTGCGCCACCTGTGGCGCGCCGATCTGCCAGTAGAGAACCACCGCCAGCAGCGGTACAGCGGAGCCCACCACGAGAGCGGCCCAGCGGCCAGACTTGGCCGGGCCTGACGATGCATCTTCACCTGTGGTTGTGTTCAGCAGCTCGCGCTGCAATTCCCGTCGCGCGACCGCGAGTTGCTCGGCGGTAATCTCATCGTCCGCGAGCTCCTGTGAAAGTTCGGCAAGGCGATCCTCGTAGAGACTGACATTCAGGCGATCCCTATCCACCCCGGCCCATCGCCCGCGCCCGAGCAGGGGCGGAATGAGCAGCGTGAGCGTGACTGCCGCCATGAGCATGGCACCGAACCAGAACGTGATCATGGGTGCGGCCCCTCTTCCCGAGCGGTGTTCAGCAGGCTTTGCAGGTGTTGGCGTTCCTCGGCGGAGAGTTCCCTGTCCCCGTCCGCCGCGGCGCGGTTGCGGATCATGATCAACAGTGTTGCGGCGCCGAGCACGAGCAGGGCGAACGGCCCGATCCAGAGCACGTAAGTGGTCGTGTTCACCGCAGGACGGTACAGCACGAAATCGCCGTAACGGGCAACCATGAAATCGATCACCGCACGCTCGTCCTGTCCGGCGGCCACCATCCGGTAGATCTCCCGGCGAAGATCCTGGGCCAGCTCGGCATTGGAATCGGCAAGGTTCTGGTTCTGGCATACCAGGCAGCGTAACTCCTGCGACAGCCGTTGGAACATGGCCTCTTTTTCCGGGCTATCGAACGGATAGGCGTCGATGGCCGCCGCGGCGAAACCCGTACACACAGACAGCAACATGGCGAGAATTAAACGCGTCATTTCCGCTCTGCCCTTATCTGCGCGATCAGCGGTTGGATCTTGTTCTGCCAGGCATGAAACGAGAGCGGCCCAATGTGCTTGTGCCGAATCCGGCCCGCACCATCGATGAGAAAGGTCTCGGGCACGCCGTAGACGCCCCAGTCGATACCCACGCGGCCATCGTGATCGAAGGCGCTGGCCACATAGGGATCGCCGTCGCGCTTCAGAAGCCGCAGTGCCTCGGAACGCTCGTCCTTGTAGTTCAGGCCGTAGACGGTGATCTCGCCCCTCCTCGCCAATTCCATCAGGAACGGGTGCTCCTCACGGCATGCCGTGCACCAACTCGCCCATACATTCAACAACACCACGTCGCCTTGGCGCAGGTCGGCGCTGCGTAGCTGTTGGTTGGCATCGTGGAGGCGTGGCAAGGCGAATTCCGGAACGGGCTTGTCGATGAGGGGCGAAGGGACCTCGCGCGGATTGAGGCCCAGCCCGATCAAGAACAGGACAATGAGTCCAACGAAAAAAACCAGCGGGATGAGAAAACGCGCCTTCATGATCTCGTGGTGACAGCCAGCAATTCTTCAGTGGTTCCGGAGCGTGCCCCCAGGCGGTAGCGGCGGTCGGCCACGACGAGCAACCCACCCAGCGACATCATCAACGCACCGCCCCATATCCAGCGGATGAACGGCTTGTAATACACCCGCATGGCCCAGGCGCCGCCATCGAGGGGTTCGCCGACAGCCACATAAAGGTCACGGAAAAGACCGGCGTCGATACCCGCCTCGGTCATGGGCATGCGCTGGACCCGGTAGAGCCGCTTCTCGGTGCGCAGCGTCGCGATTTCTTTGCCGTCACGATGGACCTTCAGGAACGCGGTGCTGGCATCGTAGTTGGGGCCTGACCGGTCCTGGACGCCCTCGAACACAAAACGGTACTCCCCCAGCACCACCGCCTCGCCCGGCGTCATACGGATATCCCGTTCGATGCTGTAGTGGCTGGACAGCGTGATGCCGATGACGGTAACGGCCACACCAAGATGGGAGATGGCCATGCCCCAGAAGCTGGGCGACAGCTTCAGCATTCCCGGCCAGAGCCCACGCTGGCGGGTGCGGCGATGAATATCAATGGCGAGCGTCAACAGCACCCAAAGAGCGAGTCCGACGCCCAGGACCGCACGCGGATCAAGCGCATGGAACAGCACCCACGGCAGCAGCAATCCCGACAGGACGCAGAGCGCCAGCGCAATCCAGACGGAACGGCCGACCCGGCTCAAGTCATCGCGCTTCCAGCGCAGCAAAGGCCCTAGGCCCAGCATGAATACCAGGGGAACCATGAGCGGGATGAAGATGGTGTTGAAGTATGGAGCGCCGACCGAAATCTTGCCCAAGCCGAACGCATCCAGCACCAGAGGGTAGAGGGTACCGAGCAGTACGGAGGCGGCCGCGACCACCAGCAAAATGTTGTTGCCGAGCAGGCTCGTTTCCCTGGACAGAAGTGCGAAGCGGCCGGTGCTCTGTACCGTTGGCGCACGCCAGGCGTAGACGGAAAGCGAGGCGCCCACCACCGTGCCGAGCAGGACCAGGATGAAGATGCCTCGCCCCGGATCGCTGGCGAAGGCGTGGACCGAGGTGATCACACCGGAGCGGACCAGGAAAGTCCCGAGCAGCACCAAGGCAAAGGTGAAGATCGCGAGCAGCACGGTCCAGCTTTTGAACGCGCTGCGTTTTTCCGAGACGGCCAGCGAATGCAGCAGGGCCGTGCCCACCAGCCAGGGCATGAGCGAGGCATTCTCGACCGGGTCCCAGAACCACCAGCCGCCCCAGCCGAGTTCGTAATAGGCCCACCAGCTACCGAGGGCGATGCCAAGGGTCATGAAAACCCATGCCACCACTGTCCAGGGCCGCGACCAGCGCGCCCAAGCGGCATCCAGGCGGCCGCTGATGAGGGCCGCCAAAGCGAAAGCGAAGGCAACTGAAAATCCCACGTACCCCATGTAGAGCATCGGCGGATGGAGCACCAGGCCGGGGTCTTGCAGAAGCGGGTTGAGGTCGCGCCCGTCCATGGGGGCCGGACTCAACCGCTCGAACGGATTGGAGGTGAGCAGCGTGAAGAGCAGAAAACCGATGCTGACCAGGCCCATGATGCCGATGACCCGTGCCACCATGTCGAGCGGCAGGCGACGACTGAATACGCCGACCGCCGCGGCCCATCCGCCGAGCAGCACGCCCCACAGCAGCAACGAGCCTTCGTGGCCGCCCCACACCGCCGAAATCCGATAGATGAGTGGCAAGGCGCTGTTGGAATTCTGCGCCACATAAGCCACCGAGAAATCATTGTCGACGAAGGCATGGGTCAGAAAACCGAAGGCGACACAGAGTAACAGGAACTGCGCCCAGGCCGCGGGCCGGGCCAGCGCCATCCAGTTCCCCACACCGCGCCTGGCGCCAATGAGCGGCAGCGTGCCCTGGACGATGGCAACGCACAGGGCGAGGATGAGGGCGAAGTGACCTAGTTCGGGCAACATTGTTACTTACCGGGCGCGTGCGGATTGACCACACCGATGCTCTCGGCGGTCTTCAGCGCGTCGGCCACTTCGGGAGGCATGTAGTTCTCATCGTGCTTGGCCAGCACCTGATCGGCCACGATGCCCCCGTCGGCGTCGAAACGGCCCTGGGCGACGATACCCTGCCCTTCGCGGAACAGGTCGGGAAGGATACCTTCATAAGCGACGGTCACGGTGTGCGCGCCGTCGGTGACGTCGAAATTGACTTTCAACCCTTCAGCACGCTGGACACTGCCAGCGGCGACGATCCCGCCAACCCGGAAGGTGTGATTGCGCGGCGCCTCACCGGCCGCGATCTGCGTGGGGCTGTAGAACAGGTTGATATTCTCCCGCAGGGCCACCAGCGCGAGGGCCATGGCGACACCGACACTGATCACGATGAGGGCGACGAGAGCAAGACGATTGCGCTGCCTCGGAGTCATTGGGTCCTCCGGCGTTCACGGCGACTGAACTGTCGCAAAAGCTGCTTTTCGCGCCGTAGGGGCGCGATGTAGTTGACGATCAGCACGACAAACGCCAGCGCCCAACTGGTCCAGACGTAAAAGCCATACCCGCCCATGCCCAGAAACTCATTGAACGGCATCGATGCCTCCCGTCAGTTCCCGCACCCATTCGCTGTTGCGTTCCCGTTCGAGGATCTCGCAGCGCGTGCGGCGCAGGGCGGCGCTCGCGTAGTAAAACGTGAAGGACATCGCCATGAGGAGAAGCGGCAACAGCATGCGCCAGTCGATGGAGGGCTTGTCGAATTTGGTCACCGTCGCCCCCTGGTGCAAGGTGTTCCACCACTCCACCGAGTAATGAATGATCGGAATGTTCACCACACCCACCAGTACCAGGATGGCGCCCGCGCGGTCCGCGGTGTCGCGATCCTCGATGGCCGATTGCAGGGCGACAAAGCCGAGGTAAAGGAACAACAGGATGAGTTCCGAGGTCAGGCGGGCATCCCAGATCCACCACGTCCCCCACATGGGCTTGCCCCACAGCGAACCGGTCACCAATGCGAGGAAGGTAAATGCGGCGCCGATGGGCGCGCTGGCGCGGACGAACGCGTGGCTCACCTTGATGCGCCACACCAGACCAACGACCGCAGCCCCGGCCATCGACATATAAACGAACATGGACAGCCAGGCCGCGGGGACATGGACATACATGATCCGCACACTCTCACCCTGCTGATAATCGGGCGGCGAACCGGCCAGGCTGAGAAAAATCCCCGGCAGCAACAGCGCCAGGCTCAGCCAGCCGAAGCCGTTGGCAGCCGGTCCGGCAAAGCGGTAGAACATCGGTGGCGAGGCCAGTTTGTGCAACCAGTTCCACATGGTGTCAAGCATCTAGTTCAGACTGATCCGGAGGGCCGCCGCCGCTGCAAACGGCGCCGTCCCGAAAGCAAAGGCCAGCAGCGCACCGAGTACCGCCAGTTGACCCGTCACGTCCATGCCGGCTGCGGCATTGCTCACCGCACCGGCCCCGAAAATGAGCACGGGGATGTAGAGCGGCAGAACCAGCAGCGACAGCAGCACCCCACCCCGGCGCAGGCCGACTGTCAGGGCCACTGCAATCGCGCCGATCAGGCTCAACAGCGGCGTCCCCAAGGCCAGCGTCGCCAGCAGTATACCGATTGACTCGGGCCGGATATTCAAGAGACCGCCGAGCAACGGTGCCATCAGGAGCAACGGTACGCCGCTGATCAGCCAGTGCGCGGTGATCTTGGTCAAGACCAGCAGAGAGAGCGGATGGGGGCTCAGCAACATCTGTTCGAGCGTGCCGTCCTCGAAATCGGAGCGGAACATCCCCTCCAGCGACAACATGGCCGCCAGCAGCGCTGCAACCCAGACGATGCCGGGGGCGATGGTACTCAGTAATTGGGGATCGGGACTGAGCCCGAGGGGGAAAAGCGTTACCACCATGGTGAAGAACAACAATGGATTCGCGAGTTGGCTCCGATGGCGATAGGCCACCAGCAGGTCGCGCTTGAGGATGGACCACAGGGCCCCCGATAAGCTGACGCCGCTCATGGCCCGAGTCGCAGTTGCCGGGTGCATGCGCCGTCCACCTCTAGCACATGATGCGTCGTCAATATGGCGATTCCGCCCGCGGCGGCATGTTCGGCAAGCATCGTCTCGATCTGCCGCCGCCCTGCAAGGTCCAGGGCCGTAAACGGCTCATCCAGGACCCACAGGCGCGCCTGGGTTACCAACAGGCGGGCCAGGGCCACCCTTCGCTGCTGGCCCGCGGACAGGCACCGCGATGGCACCCATTCACAATTCTCGGGCAAGCCCAGACGCGCAAGCGCATCCGTGGGCGCCACATCGTGGCGGGCTTGCTGCGTGGCTTGGGTGAACGCCAGATTCTCGACAGGCGTCAACTCGCCTTTCAGCCCGGCGCAGTGGCCGACGTAAGCCAGGTCGGCAAAAAACTCCGGCCGTACCTCGCGGATGTCCCGGCCACACCAGCGGATCTCGCCGTCGCTGGGCATCGCCAGCCCGCACAGTGTCCGCAGCAGTGTGGTTTTTCCGCTGCCATTCTGTCCTTCGACGAGCAGAACCTCACCTGGAGCGAGGTGGAATTCCAGATCAGAAAACAACAACTCGTCGTTGCGGGTAAATGAAAGCCCGCTCACGGAGAAGCTCGGAGACTGGGTGGCCGGTGCGGTCAGGCTGCCCATACCACGCCGTCCAGGTGAATGCGTTCGGAATCCATGAAAAACGAGCAACGCGAAGTCCGCGAAGAGGCGGGGAAATGCGCCGCGCCCAACATCCAATTCACGCAAGGGACGTGTCTGGCCCACACGAACAGAGTATTTATTGGGCTGCCGACGGATTCCGGTGCCCGCCCTGCTGCGGCGTATTGGCCATGGTGCTCATGGACGTTCAACTCAACCTTTGTTTCCATGCAATAACCCGGAAGGCATCTGCCCTTTGTTGGGGGCACGTCAGTTATCAGACACAGCCATGCATACGCGCCTTGATGAAGGTCAAACCCTTCGCGCTGGCCGTGTTGGGAATGGGTGACAGGTTTCAAGCAGCGCCCGGCGATTCCCATGCCCGGCCAGAGGCAGGCAAAGCAGCCCCAGAGTACGTTATCGGTGTGGGCCCGAGCAAAAGAAAATTCCGCAGTGAAGCGCCGTGGCAGAGCTACGCTGTAGCAAGGAGTGATTGCCGGGATCGGATGTGTTCACCGGAGTGATCGCCGTCCCGCGCGTCCGCTGATGAGCAGGGGCAAGCAGGCATCTCAAACCGATAAGGGAGCACGACGCCATGGCCTTGAATATCTCGTCCGCCACCAAACTCAAGCTCGCCGGAAAGACCACCAAAGCCAAAATGGAGGTGCTCGCACCACTCTACTGGCGCCGCTACCAGAAGGTGGCGATCCCCGCTGCGGCAGGGACGGCATTGGCCATCTCGGGTCTGGTATTTGCCTGGAAGCGACTGCATTAACCACCCGTATCCCCAACGTACCGTCATGGGAACCCTTCCGGCCTGGCTCGGGCGAGGCCGGAGGGGTCGTTAAACCTGTCGGTGCAAGCCGCTGCGTTTCTTTTGCCGCAGTGCTACGATATCCCGCGATAGACCTTTCGTTACCCCGCCAGTCGGAGGCTTGATGGACCTTGTCATCAGCGCCGGCCTGCAAGCTCGCTAAGCGCAGGCCCGGCAGTCTCAACACCTTTTCCGTTACGACTGTGGCGGTGCTTTTGTGCGCCTCCACGCCCTGACGAACTCGTTGAGAGGATGACCTCCCGTGTCTATCGATTTTTCACGCCTCGTTGCCTTCGGCTGGAGCAACTTTTTCCTCGGACAACTTCCCCTCGACCGGCTCGATACCGTCCACCCTGCGCGGGTGATACGCGTCGAGCGCAGCAGCTATCGCGTCGCCACGGCCGACGGGGAAATGCTGGTAACCCTGGCCGGACGTTTCCAATACCAGCACGCTGACGAACGGCCAACCGTGGGCGACTGGGTGCTGTTACAGCAGGACGCACCCGTCATCATTGAATGCCTCCTGCGCCGCACGTTGCTCACCCGGCGTCAGTCCGGTGGCATCGACAGCCAGGCCATCGCCGCCAACGTCGATCTGATGCTGGTAGTGAGCGGCCTCGACGCCGAATTCAATCTGCACCGCATCGAACGCTATCTGGTGATGGCCGCCCAGGCGGGTGTGACGCCCCTGATGATCTTGACCAAGCAGGACCTGGCGGAAAATGCCGAGGCCGCCGTGGAACAGGTACGGGCACGGCTCCCCGCGGGCGCCGACGTGATGAGCGTCGACGCCCGGCGCGATCCCTTGTCCGAGCGCCTCGCCCCATGGCTCAGCACCGGCACCACCCTGGTCGTGGTCGGCTCCTCCGGCGTTGGGAAGTCGACGCTCGTGAACAATCTCGCCGGCGTCGAGGTGCAGTCGACCGGCGAGACACGTCGCGATGCCAAGGGCCGCCACACCACCACCGCACGCGCGCTGATCCGCTTGCCGGGCGGGGCATGCATCATCGACGTACCGGGCATGCGCGAGGTCGGACTCACAACGGAGGGAGGCATAAACGCGCAGTTTCGCTCCATCGCAGACCTGGCGCCCGCCTGCCGATTCATCGACTGCACCCACGAGGAGGAACCCGGCTGCGCCGTGCGCGCTGCCGTCGAGCGCGGCGAACTGGCGGAGGACGTCTGGGCCCACTATCTGAAACTGCGCGCCGAAGAACGTCATCACGTCGCCGAGCACGAGCGGCGCCGACGCGAGCGCGCGTTCGGCAAGATGGTGCGTTCCGCGCTGGCGACCAAGCAACGCTCGGGGCAGTAACGGACATCTCCGGGACTGCCATCTCCGCGGCGCGGTAAACGGGCGCCGTGACGTGACCTGCGGGAAATCCGTCCCGTAGGTCACGTTGGCGCGCAGCGGCTACGTGACGGCGCTGCTGCAACATGTGGCGCAGCTTGCATCCATCCGCCGACAGTGCATTGATTCTCCAATCATCCCCACCGAAAGCGGTGGCGAGCAAATAGACTACCGTCATCGCATAACGTGACGCGTGTGGCGCGACAACCCACGCGGGATGCGCGAGGATGCCGGAAGCGAGAACCGTCCGGTTCAGCGATGGCAAGCCCCCATCCGCCTCGCCCCTTCCTGTCCTACACTGGCAGCAATTCACCAACGGAGAACACGCATGCCCGCGAAAGATGGCCGTCCGGCAGGAATGAATTGGTTAATCCCCTACCTCACTGTCGCCGACGCCAAGGCATCACTCGATTTCTACCAGCGTGCCTTTGGATTTGAATCGGAGGGGACTGTTGCAGGTGATGACGGGCGCATCATGCATGCCAGCATGAAATACCAGGACGCCACGGTCATCATGTTTTCGCCGGAAGCGTCCATGGGCGGGCATGACATGAAAACGCCCGCCCACATGGGCATCGAGCTTCCCATGAACCTCTACGTCTATTGTCCCGACGTGGATGCCCTGGCCGCACGGGCGCGGGAGGCCGGTGCGGTAGTCCTGCAGGGCCCGGAAGACATGTTCTGGGGCGATCGTTGGGTGGGGCTGCGCGACCCGGATGGTTATTTCTGGTCCTTCGCTACCAATATCGGAAGCTTTGACGCATCGAAGGTGCCGAAAGCCTGAATGCCTCTTATCGATCGATCCGCGCGCGGGGCTGGACTCATTTCCTTGGCTGCGATGCCTAACATCGCCGACAGCCCTGCGCTCGGAAATGAGTCCATCTCTTTTTTACACCGCAAGGCGACGCGAAACACGTGCCTTATAGCAGCGTTTCATATTCCTTCAATTTCGCTTCTGCCGCCGCTTTTCGCTCCGTGGCCTCGGTCGCCTTGTACCCGTCCGGGTGCTCGCTCAGGTAGCCGTTTATCTCGACGATGAGCGCCTCAAGATAACGTTGTTTCAGGGCAAGCTTCTCGGCCTGCTCGTACTGCAGCCACTTCTCCTCGACATAGGCATAGGCCTGCCGGTCCTTTTCGTCTCTGGCGGCCTGCTTCCAATAAGCGCTCAGCGTACGCAACTCGGAATTCTCGGGAAACGCGACCAGCGCATCGTCGAGGTACTGCGCCACCACCGGTGCGTCAGGCAGGTCCTTCTGACTGAAGTATTTGACCAGCTCCGCCTGCGTGTCGCCCAGCACGATGGCACCAAAGTTTTCGAACGACCACGAGCGGATCTGCAGCACGGCGCCGTCCTTTACCGCCATGTCCACCGACAACTCGTACATGTCAGGCCTACCCAGCGGTTTGACGCTGAACTGCAGCTTGCGGATGTCCACGACAGTCTTGATGGGGCGCAACGCCAGTTCTATCGCCGTCGGCTCGAAATCCTTCTCATACACGACCAATCTCAGTGATTCATCTCCCCGAATCACAGACGGGAGATCGTTCAGGAAATTGAACCCAACGAAACTGTAATCACGCGCGTAAGGCGCGACTTTGACGTATCCCTCGTCCGCCGCTACGTAGATCCCGTAGCTCTCGATCTGCGTGGTCGGTTTTGCCGCTACGGCCCCACACCCAAAACTCAAAACAGCTGCGATGACAAAACCGCCAACAAACCTTTTCACGTGCATCCCTCCCTTTTGTTTACCTGTACCTACTTGGTATCGGGCCGAGGATAATCCATCTCCAGCACAAAGCGAATTTGTAAATTTCAGCGGTTTTCGGTTTTACGTGCGTGGCGTGAGGTCGCCAAGGTGATGCCGACGGTCAGTTCTCGTGTCGTAGCCAAGCGGCGAACCCTTGAGTATCAGTTCTCTCCCGAGAAACCGCAGGGCATTGCTTGCCCTTGCGCGAAAGCGCCGTCCACGTGATCCAACCGCCCCCGCCAGGAAACATCCCTCCACGCGGCCGAACGTTTTCGCTACAGGACCTCCGCGATGAGCCACGCCGTGTAACCGGCGAAGGCCACCACCAAGATGCCGCCTCCGACGCGTGTGATGCGCTGCTGTCCCCAGCCGTATGCCATGGCAAACAATGCCGTGGTGAGCATCATCAGGACAGGGAAGTCGCGCTCAAGCAGTGCCGGGTCGACCGTATGAGGCAGAATAGCGCCTGCCAAGGCGGCAACCAACAGGGTGTTGAACAGGTTCGAACCAATGACATTGCCCAGCGCGAGATCATGTTCGCCCTTGCGCACCGCAGCCACAGCGGAGGCCAGTTCAGGCAAGGAGGTCCCTATCGCGACAATGGTCAGGCCGATGATCAGATCACTGATACCAAACGCCTGTGCGAGGCCTACGGCACCCCACACCACCAACCGTGAACTGACCACCAGGAGCACCAGTCCGACCACCAACCAGAACAGGCCCGCACGCAGCGGCAGATCCGGAAGTTCACCGGTCAATTCAGCTCCGAGGGCATCGCGGCTTTCCCGCAGTCCCTCCCATACCGACCAGCCAACCAGCGCGGAGAAAAGGACCAATTGCACACCGGCGTCTGCCGAGGAAAAGTCCCCATCACTGAGCAACCACCAGGCAAGCACCGTGGACGCAAGCAATACCGGGATTTCACGGCGCACTACGCGCGAATGCACTGTAATCGGCGCGAGCAACGCACTGACGCCCAGGATCAAGGCGATATTCGTGATATTCGATCCATAGGCATTCCCCAATGCCAGGCCCGAGTTGCCCTGACCGGCCGCGAGCACAGAAACCGAGATCTCCGGTGCCGATGTGCCGAAACCGATGACCAACATGCCAATCAGCAAAGCCGGCATGCGAAAATGCCCTGCCGTGGCGGCCGCACCGTCCACGAACTTGTCGGCACTCCAGACCAGCAAGGCCAGACCGCCCAGGATCGCGATTGATTCCAATACCATCAGACGACTCGAGTGACTCCGAGGGGGATTCAGAGATTAATGGAAGGCTTCATGGGAAGGAGTCATGTGTCCGTGCGCAGTGCACCGCATTTCCAACACTGTGCGAAGTTTCCGTCGAGTTCCTCCGCGCAGGCCTGGCAGCGCCACGACTGTCCTGGTTCTGCTCCGCTATCTTTTGTCGCCTCGGCAATCAGGCGCCGGGCACGTTCCGCTTGGGTATCCTCCACAACCCAGACCTCCGGCCAGACCTCAGTCGGCGGCAACTCACCGGCCCCGGCACTCAGAAACTCGTTCCTCACATGACACGCAATGCCCTCCGCGTCCAGCAGGTTCCGGATGTGGGCAACCATGAACATCGTCGGTGCGGTGTAAACCAGCTTCACGAAGGTGGGTCCGGTGAAAATTATTGGAGGGGATCAAGCCGAGCATAGCGCGGCGGGATGGATGACGTCTCCCTGGATAGCTCACAGCTTGGCAGAGATCATTGTTCGTCACCGCACGCGTTCGGTGCAGGCGACTTCTCTGCACGACGCGTTTTTCTCACTACTGGACAGATAGGCATGAACATTTCTGGAGCGATCTTGACCCGCTTCATAGTGACATGTAACGCGTTCATCACGGAAGCGGAACAACGTCTCGCCGGTTATTACGACGACATGTTTGACCATGCCACCGTGGACACCGCCTTGCAGGAGGCGGTGCAGAGCTTCCCACACTGGTCCGCTGTCGACACCGGCACCGCCCAGGACTTCAGCGGGTTGCGCATCGAGGCGATAACGGTGTCCGGCGCGGCCGCCACCGACGAAGATGCCAACGGCGATTTCGAAACGCCGCAGACGCAGATCACACTACTTATGTCGCTGCCGGCAATAACGCTGGCCATGCCCCCACTGCTCAATTGCGCAACCCTGCTTGGCGACACGGCTGCCGTGAATGACCACGCCACTGCTGCGTGGATTTCGTTCCTCCAGCAAGCGCCGATTGGCAATACCGACTCTCACTGGCGGCCCATTCCGTGGCGAGCTGCCGTAGGCCGATGGGCATCATGTGAGCAAGCTCAGCCCGCGCTGGCGTTCCCAGCGGTGGTCGTTCGCTTTCCAGCACCGCGGAGTGGAAGCGGGCTTCAGGCACCCTGCGCCAGCAGGCGATCCAGATGGCTGGCGAAGGCCTGCCGATCCGCCTGCGAAAGCGCCGCGGGGCCGCCGGTCTGCACGCCGCTGTCGCGCAACTGGCTCATAAAATCGCGCATGGTGAGGCGCTCGCGGATGTTGTCCGTCGTAAACAGTTCGCCGCGCGGGCTGAGGGCGTGGCCGCCGCGCTCGATCACCTTCGCAGCCAGGGGGATGTCCGCGGTGACGACCAAATCGCCGGCCTGGACCTGCGCGGCAATGCGATCGTCGGCCACGTCGAAGCCGGCGGACACCTGCATGCTGCGGATGAAGCGTGACGGGGGTGTGCGCAGGGCCTTGTTGGCCACCAGGGTCATGTGGACCTGCGCCCGTTCGGCCGCGCGGAACAGGATCTCCTTGATGACCACCGGGCACGCATCGGCATCCACCCAGATGTGCATGCTCAGCGCCGCCCCTTCCCTGCCGTCCGCCGCCGGCCCGTTTTCACGGCCGCGGGTTGCGGAGCAGGCCGTCGCGGGCGCGCCGCTTGCGTCGGTGCCTTCGACCGTGGCGCATCGCGACCGGGCAGCAGGCCCTTCAGTTCCGCGTCCGTGAGATTACGCCAGTGGCCGAGTTTCAGGTGGCCGAGTTGGACGTTCATGATGCGCACGCGCTGCAGGCGCCGCACCTCATAGCCGAACACCTCGCACATGCGGCGGATCTGCCGGTTCAGCCCTTGCGTCAGCACGATGCGGAACACGTTCCTGCCCACGGGCATGATCTTGCAGGGCCGGGTGCGCGTGCCCAGGATGCGCACGCCGCCCGTCATGCCCGCGACGAACTCGTCGGTGATCGGTCGGTCCACGGTCACCACGTATTCCTTCTCGTGATGGTTCTCGGCGCGCAGGATCCCGTTGACGATGTCGCCGTTGTTGGTCAGCAGGATGAGTCCGTCGGAATCCTTGTCGAGACGGCCGATAGGGAAGACGCGCTCCGGGTGGCCCACGAAATCGATGATGTTGCCGTCCACGTGGCGCTCGGTGGTGCAGGTGATGCCCACCGGCTTGTTCAGGGCGATGTAGACGGCCTTGCGCTTCTCCCCCACCACGCGTCCGTCCACGCGGACCTCGTCGCCCTCGGCCACCTGGGTACCGAGCCCTGCGGTGGCGCCATTGACCTTTACGCGTCCCGCGGCGATCCAGGCGTCCGCTTCCCGGCGCGAGCAGACGCCGGTCTCACTGATGAATTTGTTCAAGCGCATGGTGGGGAATGGCGGTGTGGGGTGCGTATTCTCGGCGCTGGCCGGGCGCGGCGCAATGCGGATACGGAATTGGACCGGCCGCCCGCGGAGCGGTTTCCCCTGCGGGAGAACGGTGCCCGCCGTCGCTCGGACGGTCGCCGGGCCCGGACAGCGAAGCGTGGGTTCAACTGTCCGGGCCGCGTCGGCGGCGAGACTCTACCCGTGCGCCGTCACCAGCGACCCATGCACGGGCGCGCCCCACTGCGCGGGCCTTGTGCGGCGATGTCGCGCAGTTGTGCGCGTTGAGCGTCCGTGAGAATGGCATTGATCGCAGCACGGTGTTCGGCTCGCAGCATGATGCCCTCGGTCACGTTGCGCCCCTGCTTTTCCGCCAGCGGGCGCAGTGCCTTGGCATCGGCGCCGTCCAGGAAGGCATCGTGCAGTGCCTGGCGATCCTCTCGCCACGCCGCCTGCTGCTTGCGCGCCTGGTCGCGCAATGCCCTCAGTTTGGTCTTCTGCTCAGCCGTCAGATCGTCGAGACGGTACACCGCGCCCATGGTACCCATGGCACCCAGCGCACCTTGGCCGGTCATTCCCATCCGGTCACACCCCCCTCCCGGACCGAAGGCCAAGGCCGAACCGGTACCCGCCGCGAGAAGCCCGCTCAGTGCGGCAGCGGCGATGATGATCCGATGATTGCGTTTCATGTTGAGCCCCTTTCATTCTGAAAGCCCGGTGTTCCGGGTACGGGTTCCAATCTACGCGCTGCCCTCGCAAACGTGGTTTGGGAACACGCGACGAAATGCAAAGAAGCGCAAAGGCGCCATTCAGAAGAATCGACGCAGAGGTACGGAGGGGCGCAGAAGGGAAAGGCGCTCATCTCCATTTCCTCCCAGGAAACCGCGCTGCGTTCCTCGCCAACCAGCTCGCGAGCCGGGCCCGAGACGGCAGCGCCCGGCGCCCGGCGCGCAGATCGTCACCGACCGGTCGGCGTTTTCGGTGACGCCGAGACCATCGCGCGTCGCCATCAACGGCACCAGCGTCTCGTTGGTCACCAGCAGACTGAGCACGTCGCCTCGCGGCAGCAGCGATCCGCCGCGCTGGGCCTGCACCTGCAATACCCCGTCCATGGCGCGTATGTGGGCGATGATTTCATCGACCTCGGGCGGGGGCGCGGTGATCTGGATCATGCGCGTCATGGGGGGCCAGGAATGACCATGAAGCGGCGGCTGTATGTGTTTCACGGAAGCAAGGGCGGTGTCCGAATCGGCGGGATTGCTGCCCGGGCGCTGGTATACTAGCGCGCTTCTTTGAGGCCCATTTAGCCTAAGCGGAAAACTACATGCCCATTACCCTTTTCGACAACGGCACGCACAAGTGCATAGCGTTTCCTGATCTGGTCAGCTGCGATTCAGATGAAAAAGCCGGTGAAGGGAGCGCCTGCGAGAGCGTGCAGGCCAATCAGTTCCTCATCGTCAACAACGAGCACGCCGCCCTCATCGACCCGGGCGGGAATCTCACCTACACGCGCCTGTTCATGGGCATCAGCGATTACGTGTTTCCGAAGAACCTGGACTACGTGATCGCCTCGCATCAGGACCCGGACATCGTCGCCTCGCTGAACAAGTGGCTGGTCGGCACCGGCTGCAAGGTGGTGGTGCCGAAGCTCTGGAAGCGCTTCGTGCCGCATTTCTGCAGCCCGGGCGCCACCAAGGGCCGCCTGATTGGCATCCCCGACGAAGGCATGGACATCGAAATCGGCGGCGCGGCGTTCAAGGCCATCCCCGCCCACTTCCTGCATTCGGAAGGCAACTTCCACTTCTACGATCCGGTGAGCAGGATCCTGTTCACCGGTGACGTGGGTGCCTCGTTGGTGAGCGACGACCTGTGCGGCAAGCCCGTCAAGGATTTCGATGCCCACCTCAAGACCATGGAGCCTTTCCACCGGCGCTACATGGCCTCCAACAAGGTGTGCCGCTACTGGGTGAACATGGTGCGCAAGCTGGACGTGGACATGATCGTTCCGCAGCACGGTTCCCTGTTCCAGGGCAGTGCCATGGTAGGCCGGTTCCTGGACTGGTTCGAGAACCTCCAGTGCGGCACCGACCTGCTCACCCAGGGCAATTACCGGGTGCCGGGCTTGGCGGCCTGATCTTGCCTGCACGCGGGCTTCCGTAGGGCCGGATCAGTTATCAGAATGACAGGGATGGGAGGGCAAAGCCCGCCCATCCCTCCGAGCCGCACGTGGGGTTCTCCCGCATACGGCTTCCCAGTCGAGAATTTCCTCATCGGGCTTGGCTCGCCCGAGCGAGAGCTGCTTCCATGGTGGACAGCCCGAGCAGTGTCGCGGATGCGCACGGCGGGGATTCCTGCTGTAGCAGGGCTTGCACATAACCCATCACCTGTTCGAGCACCCTGCCGCTCGCCCGGTTGGCGGCCTCGACCCCGCTTTGCGGGTTCGCTTGCGCCGGCTCTGCCGTTTCGAACACCTTGCTCCCCAACAAGGCGCCATCGCCGAACAGGCGCACGCGCACGGCGAAGTGCACAGCGGCGGCGTCGCCCGCAAAGCGCTGGCTGAGGTCGAGGATTTCGCTGTCCAGGCGAACATCGCCGGCCACCGGAGCGGCAGGCGTGAGCACGCCCCGAAAGACATTGCTCCGCTCGGCGGCGGTCACCAGCAGCAGATGGAACATGCGCGCCGGGCTCTCGGCCCAGCGATGGAAGGCGAAATAGCGGATACGCGCATCACCCTGGCGGTAGGCAAAGCCCGCTCCGGCGAATCCCGGCGCGGCACGCGGGGAATTCACCATGAGCACGTGACAACCGGGGGCATCCTGGAGGGCCGGCATCGCCTCTGCGCCCTCCAGCAAATAGATGCGTTGCGGCTGGGACGCGGGGCGCTCGGCAAACGGCGAGCAACCGGCCAGCGCCAGCACGAGCAGCAGCAACGGCGGACGAAGGCAGCGCATCATTCCCCCGGCCCGGCCAGCGGCACGGGCGCACCGCGGATGAGCACGCTGGGGTCGCGCTCGATGAGTTCGCTGGCGCTGTGCAGATTGGCCGCGGTCCGACGCAGCTCCTCCACCATCGCACCCGCCTCGGGCAGGGTGTCTCCCGTGAAGCGGCGCAGTTCCTGTCCGGTCACTTCCACTTCCCGGCGCAGGCTCTCGCCGGTGCGATTGAACTCCTTCGCCATCTGCTCGACGGCGACGGCGCTTCGGCGCAACTGCTTCACCAGCTGGGGCATACCCTCTCCCGCCGCACGCGTGTGATCGGCCAGTTGTTCGAGATGCATGAGGGTGCGCGTGATCGAGGCTCGATTGCTTTCGTCCAGCAGTGCGTCCACCTTGCCGGCCGCATCGCCGAGTTGGGTCAACAGCTTGCTCACTTTTTCTTCCAGTTGCGCAAAATCCGAGGGCTCACTGCGGATCATGCGCAAGCCTTCCGGCCCCACCGGCGCCGGCGGCGACTGCGCCGTGCCGCCGGACAGGTTGATGGTCACGAGGCCGGTAAGGCCCTGCATCTCCATGGACGCGACGGTATCGGCCTTCACCGGCGTGCCCTCACGCACGTCCAGTTCAAGGCGCACCCGGGTGGGATCACCGGGCGCCAGGGCGATCTCCGCCACCCGACCCACGTTCACGCCGTGATAGCGCACCGCCGAATCGATGCTCAGCCCGGATACCGACTCCGACGTGTAGACCAGATAGCGCTGGTAGTTCATGCGTAAATCACCGGTGCTCAGCCACAGCACGCCGAAGATGAAGGCCGCGCCGAGCACGAGCACGAACAGGCCGATGAAGATGTAGTTCAGACGGGTATCCATGCCTGATGGGCCGCGCGGCTGCGGGGGCTGCGAAAGAAACGTCGGACGGCCGGATCCGCGGACCGGGCCAGTTCATCCATGCTGCCCTCGCCCAGCACGCGGCCATCGCCCAGCAACACCACGCGATCGGCCACCCGCCAGAGGGAATCCATGTCGTGGGTCACCATGACGATGGTCAGGCCCAGCGCGGTCTTCAGGCTCAGGATGAGCTCGTCGAGGGCGTCGGCACTGAGCGGGTCCAGACCCGACACCGGCTCGTCCAGAAACAGCAGTTCGGGATCGAGGGCGATGGCGCGCGCCAGGCCGGCGCGCTTGATCATGCCGCCCGAAAGCTGGGAAGGATAGAGCTGGGCCGACTCGTGGGCCAGCCCCGTGAGGGCGATCTTGAGCATGGCCAGTTCGTTGATGAAGGCGCTGCCCAGCGCCGTGTGTTCGCGCAAGGGCACGGCCACGTTCTCTGCCACGGTGAGTTCGGAAAACAACGCGCCGTGCTGGAACAACACGCCGATGTGCTGCCGCAGGGCCAGCGACTCGCGCTCGGAAAGCGCGTAGGCATCGCGCCCGAGCACGCTGACCCGGCCCGACGTGGGCCGTTGCAGCAGCGCCATTTCGCGCATGAGCGTGGTCTTGCCGCTGCCGCTGCCGCCCACGATGGCGAAGATCTCGCCGCGGTAGACCTGCAGGGAAATGCGGTCGTGCACCAGGCGCCTGCCGTAGCGCATGGTGAGCTCCCGCACGTCGACGACCACTTCCCGGTTCACAGGCCCATCTCACTGAACACCACGGAAAACACCGCGTCCACCACAATGACGAGGAAGATGGACTGTACCACGCTCACCGTGGTCTGGCGCCCCACGCTCTCGGCGCTGTCGGTGACGCGGAAGCCCTGGAAGCAGCCGATGCCGGTGATGATGGCGGCGAACACCGGCGCCTTGCCGACGCCGATGACGTAGGAAGCGAGACTCACCGATTCGCCGACGCGCTCCACGAACACCGCGGGGCTCAGACCCAGCGCCGAGTTGGCGATGACCACGCCGCCGAACAGGCCCATGAAGTCGGCCCATACGGTGAGAAGCGGCAGGGCGATGACCAGCGCCGCCAGCTTGGGCAGCACCAGTTGCTCCACCGGATCGATACCCATGGTGCGCAGGGCGCCGATTTCGTCGCTCACCTTCATGGTGCCGATCTCGGCGGTGAACGAGGCACCGGTGCGCCCCGCGACGATGATGGCGGTGATGAGCGGGGCCAGTTCGCGCAGCATGGCGAGGCCGACCAGATCCGCGATGTAGACGTTGGCGCCGTACTGGCGCAGCTGCACGCCGCCCTGATAGGCGATGACCACGCCCAGCAGGAACGCAAGCAGCCCAACGATGGGCAGGGCGCGGTAACCGGACGCCTCGAGGTTTTTGAAAAACGGGCGCCAGCGTGCGCGACGGGGGCCCACGAACACGGCGCCCGCGGTGATGGCGGTGCGGCCGATGAAGGAGAGGAAGCCCGCGCCCTGGCCCATCAGGCCCACGCTGAGGCGGCCGAGGTCCTCCAGATAACCGCGGCGCACCGGCGCCGCCACGCCGGCCTCCGCGGGCGCGTGGCGCGCCACCAGATCCAGCAGCGAGCCCATGGCCTCGCTCAGGCCGTCGAAAACGGTACCGCGCCCTTCCCGCTCCAGGCGGCAGCGCAGGCGGTGCAACACCAGGGCGCCGGCGGAATCAATGCCCGTGAGTGCGGTGACGTCGATGTGCACGGTGCCCGCACCGGGCACCGAGGCGCGCGACGCCAGCCACGCCACCTGCCCCAGACCCGTCGCGGTCCAGGGGCCCAGGCAATCGACGCGGTCGGTTGCGATGCGCATGCCGGCGACTTGTTGTTGTTTTTTGCCCGGCCGCTCCATGGTCGACCGTCCTTCCCCTTTGTTCCGTTATGGCGCTGTCTTTGCCCAGCAGCGTAACACTTCCGCCACGCTCCATGCCTGCGCGATGCAGCCCCGCGGGGTGTAGGGCGGCTCGGCATCGAAGATCTCGCTGATGGACCCCACGCAGGCCTCGCCGAAATGCTCGACGAATCCCTCCAGGGCACGCCGTGCTCCGGCGTGGTCGTCCGGATGGACGCGCAGCCACGCATCCACGAACGGGCCCACCAGCCATCCCCATACCGTGCCCTGATGATAGGCGGCGTCGCGGGCGTGCAGGTCACCGAAGTAGCGCGCCTTGTAGTCGGGATGGTCCGGTGCCAGCGAGCGCAACCCCACCGGTGTCAGCAGGCGCCGTTCCACTTCGTGCAGTACCGGTTGCCAGCGCTCTTGCACAAGCACTGGGTGGCGTAGTGAGAAGGCCAGCAGCTGGTTCGGGCGGAAGGCGTTATCGTCGCCGTTTTCACCGTCGACCACGTCGTAGAGATAACCACCGCGCGCGTACCAGAAGCGTTCATTGAACGAGACCTGGGCCCGATCGGCATGCGCTGCGTAGGGCTGCGCAGCCGCGTCGCCCTGCACCTCCCGCACCCAGCCCTCCAGCAGCCGCAGGGCATTGTACCAAAGCCCGTTGATCTCCACCGCCTTGCCGCGGCGCGGCGTGACCACCCAGTCGCCCACCTTGGCATCCATCCAGGTGAGCTGGTAGCCGGGCAGCCCTTGCTTGAGCAGGCCGTCGGCCGGATCGACGCCGATGCAAAAGCGCGTGCCACGCAGGTGGGCCGCGATGATCTGCTCCAGCACCGGCAGCAACGCGTGCACTATGGCGTGATTTCCGCAGTGCGTCACATACCGATCGATGGCGTGGAAGAACCACAAGGTGGCGTCCGCGGTGTGGTACAGCCCCTCATCGTTGCTCTCCGGAAACATGTTGGGGATGAGACCGTCGCCCACGTAATGGGCAAAGGTGCGCAGGATCCAGCCGGCCTCAATGTGGCGGCCCGTGACCAGGGTGAGACCTTCCAGCGAAATCATGGTGTCGCGGCCCCAATCGGTGAACCAGTGGTAGCCCGCGATCACCGAGCGCACCTCGTCACCGGCGGCGTGGGCGCGGGCGGCATCGCGCACACGGCCTGCGGGCGTGATGATGAACTGGTCGGCGGCAAGCACCAGTTCCTTCACGGGCGTGTCACGCACCCGCGGGTCGGCCATGTTCACCAGGCGCTCGCGGCGGCGGCGCTCGTAGTCCAGGGCCTCCTGCGGGTCCAGGGCAAGCACCGTATGCCAGGGCTCGGTGGAGGCGATGAAGGCGGCATCACGGCCAGGGCCCAGGTCCGCGACAAAGTAGCCTGGCGTCCACATGCTGCCGCGGGAGTCATAGCCGCGATCGGCCTCCACGCGCAGGAACACTTCCTTGGTGATACCGCCGTCGGCGACCATTACCGAACGGGTGCCGCGCATGAGCACGCGCAGCACCGGGAGTTCAGGGCCGGCGGAGATCTCATAATGCTCGCCTGCCACCTTGAGCTCGTAAGGCCACACGGCCCTCGGCTCGTTACGGCCCTCGTGGGGGCGGAAATGCATGGAGGGACGCACCTCCAGGCGTAGGGACGCGGGCCCGGCAAGCAGGCGATAGACCACGTATACGGTGTTCTGCCGGTGCGGCATGAAGAGGCGGCGCTCGATAACCACCTCCTCCATCTCGAAGCGCCACACGGGCAACCCGGCCTCCAGGCGGAATTCGCGCAGGTGATCGCGCGCCGGTATGTCCAGCTCTCCGAGGCCGCGCTCCTCGCCGCCCAGGCACAGGCTGCGCCCGTCCGGCAGCTGCACCGTTTCGACGATGTATTTGAGCATGACCATACGCCCGAGCGGCGCCGGCATGGCGGCCACCAGCATGCCGTGATGACGGCGCGTGGTGACGCCCGACACCGTGCCCGAGGCGTAGCCGCCCAGGCCGTTGGTCACCAGCCATTCACGGGTGAGCAGGATTTCGGTGTCGCCACCGCTCGCCGGCCAGGGCATGCGGCGAACCAGATCGGCCGCACTCATCGTCTCGCCCTCGGCACCAGCACGACGGCAGAGTGGCCCGGGATCCACCAGCTCTCTTCGTAATCCCATGGTGAAGTTCCACGTCCCCCGTAGATCGGATTTTCACTGGACCAGATCACGTGCCAGGCGCAGCCTTCGGGCGGCGCGATGAGCGGTTCGGGCGCGGGTTCGAGCTGAAGATCGCGGCCCAGATTGACCACCAGCAGGCGTTCGTCATCGGGGCTGAAAAACCGCAACACAAAACTCTCCGGCCCGAGCACGGCACCGTCCAGCGTGGTGCCCTGCGCATTGGAGAACACCGCATCGCCACGGCGCAATGCAATCAAGTCGCGATACATCCGGTAGACCGGCCGGTGGAGCTCGCGTTCCGCGAGGTTGAGCTTGGATCGGATAAACGTGCCCGGGTCGGCAGGATCGGGCAGGAACGATTGCATTTCGGGTTGCGCCAGGCTGCGAAACTGGGCGAGGAACTCGGCGCGGCCGTCGCGCACGTTGCGCGCCAGCCCGTCGCGGTGATCGGCGAAATAGAAGAACGGCGACGAGGCGGCGAATTCCTGTCCCTGGAAGATGAGCGGTGTCTGTGGCGCGAGCATCAGCAGCGCGCTCATGGCGCGAAAGCGTCCCGGGCTGGTGAGCATGTGACAGCGCAGACCGCGCCCGGAGTTGGCCACCTGATCGTGATTGTCGAGGAAGTGGATGAAACGCGGACCCGGGATGCCAAAGGTGGGGGTGCCGCGTCGCTTGCGCTGCCAGAGGTAGCGCTGCCCCTGATACAGGAAGCCGTGTTTGGCCGCCGACACCAGTTCCTGGGGCTTGCCGTGATAATCGGTGTAATAAGCCTCGTTGCGGCCAGTCATGGCCACCATGGCGCTGTGGTGGAAATCATCGTTCCAGAGCGCATCCACGCCGTAGCCGCCCTGTTCCGGGCTGTGCATCAACTTCACCTTCTGGGGTTCGTTCTCCGCAATCACGTAGATGGGTCGTCCCTGCCCCGCCTCGCGGGCCCGGCGAGTCACGGCGGCGATGATGTGGTCCGCCGACGCGTCATGAATGTCCTGGGTGGCGTCCAGGCGCAGGCCATCGAGGTGAAATTCGTCGATCCAGTAGCTGGCGTTGGCCAGGAAGAATTCACGCACGGGGCCGCAGCCCGGACCATCGAAATTGGTGGCGGCGCCCCAGTCCGTGACCCGCGTGGGATGCACGAAGGAGTCGGAGAATTCGCCCAAATAATTGCCTTCCGGTCCGAAGTGGTTGTAGACCACGTCAAGAATGACCCCCAGGCCGTAGGCGTGCGCCTCGTCCACGAAGCGGCGCATTTCGTCAGGCGTGCCGTAGAGGCGCGTGGGGGCGAACAGATCCACGCCGTCGTAGCCCCAGCCGAAGCGTCCCACGAAATCCGCCACCGGCAACAATTCGATACAGGTGATGCCCAGGTCCGTCAGTGCCTGGAGCTGCTGGCGGGCGGCCGCCCAGGTGCCTTCCTCGGTGAAGGTGCCGACGTGCAGCTCGTAGATGATCTGGCGACGCCAGTCGAGCCCGCGCCAGGCCTCGTCGCGCCAGGTGAAGACGGACGGGTCCACGATTTCCGAGGGTCCATTGGGTCCCTCCGGCTGGAAACGGGAGGCCGGATCGGGCAAGGCACGGGTGCCGTCCAGCAGATAGCGGTAGCGGTGGCCGGCGGCGGCCTCCGCCACCAGACCGCTGTGGTAGCCGCCGTCCTCCGGCGCAAGCACGGCACGCTGCCCGGATTCTTCGATAACCGCCTCCACTTGGCGTGCGCGCGGCGCCCACACCCGGAAATGCACGCCGCGGGTCTGCACTTCCGCGCCCACGGGCAGCCGGCGCCGAGCCGCTCCCTGCATGTCTCCGTCCCTGTCCTCTGGCCCGGGGGTAAAGTGTAGCCGGGTGGTCAGACCACCTCGCCCGGCGACAGCCACGCGCGACCATCCGTGGCCACCAGCAGGTCGGCCGCCTCGGGGCCCCAGGTCCCCGGGTTGTAGTTCGGAAAGTCCGCGGGCGGGTTGCGCGCCCAGAATTCGAGCAGCGGCGTAAGCCAGCGCCAGGCCGCCTCCACCTGATCGGCGCGCATGAACAGGGTCGGGTCGCCTTCCATCAGGTCCCGCAGCAGGGTTTCGTAGGCGGCCGGCACGGACGTGCCGAAGGCCTCGCGGTAGTTGAAACGCATCTGCACCGGTTTGAGGCACATGCAATAGCCCGGCTCCTTGGCGGCGAAATGCAGGTGCACGCCCTGATCGGGCTTGATGCGCACCACCAGTTGCGCCGGTGCGGTGTTCAGGCCCACGCAGCCGGGAAAGAAGCAGTGGGGCACGGCGCGGAAGCGGATGGCGATCTCCGAAAGATCCGCCGCCAGGCGCTTGCCGCTGCGCAGGTAGAAGGGCACCCCCTGCCAGCGCCAGTTGTCGATGAACGCCCGCAGCGCGGCGAAGGTCTCCGTCGACGAAACCGGTGCCACGCCAGGTTCCTCGCGATAGGCCCGCACCCGCTCACCGTCCAGCCAGCCGCCGCGGTACTGACCGCGCGCGGCCAGCTGGTGAAGGCCATGGGGCGCGAGGTGGCGCAGCGCATTCATCACGTCCATCTTGCGGCTGCGGATCTCCTCCGGCGCGTAGGACACCGGTGGTTCCATGGCCGTCAGGCACAGCAGCTGCATCAAGTGGTTCTGCACCATGTCGCGCAAGGCGCCGGTCTCTTCGTAATAGCCGCCACGCTCGCCGATGCCCTCCCGTTCGGCCACCGTGATGGCCACGTGGTCCACATAGTTGCGATTCCAGATGGGCTCGAACATGGGATTGGCGAAACGCAGGGCGAGCACGTTCTGCACCGTCTCCTTGCCCAGGAAGTGGTCGATGCGGAATATCTGCTCCTCGTGGAAATGGCGGCGCAGCTCGGCATTGATGGTAAGGAAGGAATCCAGGTCATGGCCGAGCGGCTTTTCGACCACCACGCGTACCCGCGCCCGCTCCCGGTGCAGGCCCTGGGCCGCAAGCTGCTGCACCGCGGTGGCGAACAGATCGGGCGGGATGGCCAGGTAGAACACCACCTCGGGGGCCGTGTTCCAGGCGCGGGCCTGCTCTTCCAGGCGTGCACCCAGGCGGGCGTAGTCCTCCAGGTTCCGCACATCGAAGGACAGGTAACGCAGCGCGCCGGCAAACGCATCCCAATCGGCCTGCACGGGCTCGCCGCGCCGGGAATGGTGCCCCACGGCCTCGCGGTAACGGGCCGCGAGTGCGGCGTCGTCCAGGGGCCGCCGCCCCAACCCCAGCAGCATGAAGGGCTCGGGCAGTTGCCCGTCGAGTTTGAGATTGAACAGCGCGGGCAGGATCTTCCGCGCAGCAAGGCTGCCGTTGGCGCCGAACAGCACGAACACTACGCCCCGGTGGCCCGTCATGGCCGCCGCTCCGGGACGATGCGTGGCGACATGCTGCATCGGGCGACATCGCTCATACGGTCAACTGTAGGCTGTGTGTGAGCAACTTCCGGTGGCGATTCGCAGACATGGACGAACCGACACCCGCAGGATTTCCAGCGCCCATGTCGCGGGTTACCATGGCGCCCTTCGACTAACGCCGAGCAGAGGAACGTGATGGAGCAGTACGCCTACACCCTGGAAATGAGCGTGCGCGATTACGAGTGTGACATGCAGGGCATCGTCAACAACGCCGTGTACCAGAACTATCTGGAGCACGTGCGCCACGAATACCTCAAGTCGATCGGCGTGGATTTCGCCGACTACGCGCGGCGGGGCATCAACTTCGTGGTGGTGCGTATCGAGATGGACTACAAACTGCCGCTCACATCCGGGGACCGTTTCGTGGTGGGCCTCAACATGGTGCGCGAATCACGCATCCGCTTTGCCTTCCACCAGGGCATCTACCGCCTGCCCGACATGAAGCCGGTGATCAAGGCCAAGGTGATCGGCACCGCCATGAACGCCAAGGGCCGGCCTGAAATTCCTTCCGAGGTGGAACAGCTGCTCGGAAGTTCAGAAGAAAAAAGCTGAAACACGGGGAACACGGGGTGAAGAACTGCGAGTAGGTCACGTTGCGAAGCTACGTGACGTTCTTCGCAAATCGTGGCGAAGATGTCAGGTAGCGCTGCGCGCAACCTGGCCTACACCTGACCTCATCGACCCCTGCTCCAGAATCCCCGTGTTCCCCAGGGCAAACGCATTTAACCCCAAGCAGCCTCAAGGGCTTGTAGACGGAAGTCATCGTTAAGGGCAGCGCGGATGCGCTTTTTACGCACGCTGATTTTGGTGGGTTCCTGCTTGAGGAGGCTGATGGCTAGGGCACGTAGCGCGACAAAGTTCTCGGCGCCGTTGCCCCGCCGGATGCGGCTGTCATCCTCGCCCCAATGGGCACGCACGGCGCGGGCGATTTGGCCGGCCTGTGGCGCAACTGAAGCAATGAAACAGCGGCGCTCACGGGTGACTTTTCCCGCCTGATGGCGTTCGTTCTCGACCACGGCGAAGCTGCGCAAACCAGCCCAGCGCTCCGGTTGCGGCAGGCAGTGAAGTTGGTCGAAGGCCCAGCAGCGGCGCACCTCTACCCGGCCATGGCCCGTGTCGGTGCTTTCGTAATAGCTGTGTTGAACGTTGGCAAAGTCATGGGCCTGGGCGGTTTCCAGAAAACCGGCAATGGCTTCGTGGAGTCGGGGTTGGTTGTCTTTGACAGCCAGCACATAATCGCCCTTCTGCGCCACGACTTGTGTGGCGATTTCGGTCTGGCATCCGATGGCATCGATGGTGACGATGGCGCCCTGCAATTCCAATTGCCGGAGCAGGTCCGGGATGGCGGTGATTTCGTTGGATTTATGCTCGGTGTTTACGCATCCCAGGGCCAAACCTTGTTCGGTGGCCCAGGCGCGCACCAGGTGGAGTGGGTGACGCCCCCGCTTGCGGTCGTGTGAGCGACGCAGGGTTTTGCCATCGATAGCGATGAGTCGGCCGCCATTCGTCTCCCGCAAATCCTCCAGCCAGCTCGGGAAGCAGTCATTCAGTGCCTTGGGGCTTGGACTGGAGAGCACGCGGGCGAAGGTGTCATCTACCGGAATGCCGTTCTCCAGCCGGATGAAACGCCGCAGCCAGTCGAGACGGTTTTCGGCAAATTCCACGATATCGGCCCAACCCTCGGCTCCGCTGAGGGTGGCGCAGACTTGTTGCGGTCAATACGGGGATCGGGGATGACGGACAAGTGTTGCATGAGGTCGTGACTGGGCATGGCTGGCCTTCCGTTGAGAAGGTGCCAGGAGATCAGTTTGGCCGCTGCACGTCAACTGGTTGATGCATTGGGGGATTAAGCGATCTGGCCTGGCGGCGAATGCACCAATGCGTAGGCGCAGAGATCGCACAAACGTGGGCGCCCGCGAGCGGCACAGCGGAATGTCCGGTGTTGTCGGCGTTCCATGCCTCTGCGTTCTCTTCGTTCTCTGCGCCCTCTGCATCTCTGCGTTGGGCCGTTTCTTCTCTTTTGGGGAGGCGTCGCAGCAACGGGACTCAAAGCCGCTGGTGCTGCGCGCGCCACAACCGTACGCCGCGCCAGGCCAGCGCCGCCGCGCCCCAGGCCAGCAGCGTAATGGCCGGATAGGCCAGCAGCGGCGGAAACAGCATGAACAGCGCCGCCAACACGAACAGCGCGGCGGCCGTGATCAGGGTGATGCGCGCCTCCACCGGTTCCAGCGTGCGCCGCCCCGTGAAGGCGGCGCTCACGGTATTGCCGATGCGAATCGCGCCCGCCGCGGCACGACCGCTGCGCCCGCTGCCGCTGGTCATGCCCGGGCGCGGACGGCGCGGTGCCCCGGGGGCGTGCAGGCGGTGGCGCGCATCCAGCACGATCTCGGTGGCGTTCTGCAGATCGTCTTCGTACATGGCCTCCATGGCGCGCGCGAACGCCGCGTCTTCGATCACCGCATCGAGCTCACAGTTGCCGAGCCAACTGGCCAGATTCAGATTGGTGGAACCGACGCGGGCCCACTGCCCGTCCGCCACGGCGGTCTTGGCGTGCAGCATGGTGCCGTTCCACTCGAACACCCGCACACCCGCCTCCAGCAGCGGCCGGTAACCGGCGCGCGAAAGCGGCTGCAGCAGCGGCAGATCGGTGGCGTTCGGCACCAGCAGGCGCACGTCCACGCCGTCGCGCGCCGCGGCACACAGCGCCTGCACGTAGGGCGCGGTGCCCGCATAGTAGGCGTCGGTCAGCCACAGGCGCTGATGCGCCAGCTGGGCCACCAGCTGATCCACGCGGAACAGGCCCGCCGTCGCGGGCACGGTCGCGACGATGCGCATGCGCACGTCGCCTGCCGGGGCAAGCCGCGCGGCATCGATCAGTTCGTCGTCGGGCAGGGGCGTGCCGAGCATGGCCCAGACCTGCGCGAAGGCACGCTCGATGTCGGCCACGGCGGGACCGTGCACCTCCACGCCCGTGTCGCGCCATGGCTCGATGCCCTTTTCCGGCGCGCCGGTCCACATGCGGCAGATGCACAGCCCGGTGATGAAGCCCATGTCGCCGTCCACCGCGATCATCTTGCGATGGTCGCGCGACAGCCAGCCAAGCGGCGAATCGACGCGCGGCGGGTTGAAGCAACGCACGTCCACGCCCGCCTCGCGCAGCCGCTCCCAAAATGCAGGCGAGGTCTTGCCGAAACCACCCAACCAGTCGTAGACGACGCGCACTCGCACGCCTTCACGCGCCTTCTGCATCAGCAGCTCGGCGAACGGGGCGCCCGCCTCGTCGTCGCAAAAGATGTAGTTCTCGAAATGGATGTGGTGCTGCGCGGCGGTCATAGCGGCGAGCCAGGCCGGATAGTTCTCACGCGCGTCGCGCAGCAGGCGGACCCGGTTGCCGTCCACCACCGGTGCACCGGCGGCACGTGAAAAGGCGCGATCGGCGAGGCTGTGCAGGAGCAGGAGATCGGGACTGGGTGCGGAAATCGGCATGGCGCAGCGCATTCTGTCACGCAGGGTCGACGGTCATCAACGCGGCACGCCGGCAGGGCAAACGCATTTAACCCCAAGCAGCCTCAAGGACTTGTAGACGGAAGTCATCGTTAAGGGCAGCGCGGATGCGCTTTTTACGCACGCTGATTTTGGTGGGTTCCTGCTTGAGGAGGCTGATGGCTAGGGCACGTAACGCGGCAAAGTTCTCGGCGCCGTTGCCCCGCCGGATGCGGCTGTCATCCTCGCCCCAATGGGCACGCACGGCGCGGGCGATTTGGCCGGCCTGTGGCGCAACTGAAGCAATGAAACAGCGGCGCTCACGGGT
>Ga0265293_10001619_pt1 | contig 48359 bp, 40 predicted proteins | sample Munlanlewell138R_FD_192505 | JGI IMG/M metagenome (GOLD analysis project Ga0265293, IMG submission 192505) | Leachate microbial communities from a municipal landfill in Southern Ontario, Canada - Leachate well 138R | ecosystem: Engineered > Solid waste > Landfill > Unclassified | place: Canada... | reverse complement strand
AGCATGTGTATGATAATCGTGATGAATTCACAGATTATATGCAGGATTTGGGCTACAATACCAATATTATTGAGATCTTTTCCCCAGGCTCAGCAGCTTATAGTAGCTATGATGATCTCTATGTTAAGCTATCTGACAAGGGTATAAAAGCTATCGTGATGGATAAAAGGTCTAATGAAGCCTACTCATCTTATGGCTTATCCACCGGCAGTTACCAAAGATTTGAAGCAGAATACAAGGATGGGAGTGCCGTAGGTGAAGGAGATAATCTGGTAAGTAAGTATTGGTATCGTTCCAATAGTGATACCCAGGAAAGAGTTGGGCAATTGTTTATACCAGATAACCGATTCTGGCTCTGTTTAAAAGATAGTATCCCAGATGGGGGCTTTGCTTATACAGACTTGAAATATCGTTGGAATACAGTGGGTGGGGACTCTATCCGGATCGGGAAGGAATTCTACATAAAAAAGCTAAATTCCCCAGATACGTCAAATTATCTTTACATCACCTATAAGTTTAACATATCGAACGTCGACTCTGGAATCAATGTGAGCACGCCTCTTTTAGCGTTTATGCCTTGTGGATATCCATATTTGGATGGAGGACATGCTTCCGCGCCAGAGTATCTTACTCATGAAGGCAATCCTCCCAATGCAATAACCACCTATTACCGTTTGGAAGATTTCAACAACTCTGGGAGTCTTGACGGTACTGTGACTCATACCATAAAGATTAAGTATAGCGACTTACTAAGCCACAATCTGATGGTGGATGGTAGTTCCATGAGAACTCTTGTGAACTTGAATCCCAGATTGTATTGGTACGCGAATTGCGATCTGAAATTGGACTACATTGAGTTCGAAGACCAATTGTTTCACGATATGAAAGAAGTTGACGGAAGCGGTAATATCGTTCTCAATCCAGTATATCAAGGTGGTCTTACAACAGGAATATCATCTTTATTCCCATCAGTATATACAGATGTAGTTTCGGGATTATACACTTTGGATGAGCCCAGGCAGGGGCAATGGAAAGCATACAAAATGATTCAGGATGAGGTTCCATATTCTTTAGATTGTATGACGGCCTCCTATGATTGGCAGTATAACAAGTTTCGTCTATATGGGACAGCTGAGCCAAATTCCAAGTATTATAATCATATTGATGCGTTTAGAACTGTTGCCCAACCCAAGATTACCATGCCTGATATATACCCTTTACGTCCAGAAAATGAATACGTGGATTGGAACAGCGAAAATGGATTGCAAAAGATTATCGACAATAAGGTAGTAGAAGTTTATCAGGCAGCTAAGGAATATGTAAGTGGTCATCCAGATAGAAAGTTTTACCCTGTAGTTCAGGCCTTTGGTTATTGGAATAAAGACGAATGGTCATCCTGGATTCTCCCCCCACCGGAAATGCAAAAAATGCTACAATATTTGCCACTGTGCTTTGATCCCGATGGGATATTCAATTACCGTCTATTCGGATATCAAACATATTCAAACAACGGGAATGTCCTGCGGAGAGGAGACTATGCAGCATTGTATTCCTCAAAATTTGTAACTGATGTAACTAAACTAGTGAATCCAACAGATGATTCCATACGTTTTGGCGAAGATGGTGAGTCCCGTGCCTCCTATGGAGCTCCGGTAATCCATAACTCCACCTATAATGCCATTAAAGAAGCCAATCAAAAAGTGCTGAAATATGCCGAACTGATAAAAGGAACTGATGATCTGTCATCAAGATTGGTGTGGAATGGCTCTAACGTAATCGGGCTGACTTGGAATGAGGGCGCAAGCTTCCTTGCAAATATGCACTTGGCTGATATTATAGTGGATTATGTTGGCAATGATACAAACTACCAAGGTTATGTACAATGTGGCTACTATCTGGATAGCTTAGGAAATCCATCATTTATGGTAGTGAATAGAAGAGCAAATTACTTCCAATCAACTACCTATGACAGCCCAAGATATGTGCCAGTTGCCCAATATAGTAGCTGCTATCCAGCTTTCGATGCCCAGACTCTTTTATTTGGCTTGAATCCAGACTCTTATGCTACTTATGGCACATTCCCCGCTCTCTATGATTCTGCAGATGAACATATTTATATTTCTGGTGATCAGGATATCAATGTTTGCCTGGGTGCGGGAGATGGGAAACTTCTTCAAATGTGCTCCAGTTTGCCAGCAAGCGTTACCGGCGATGCAGATGTGAAAAGTATCGCTTATCTATCTGGTTCGATCACCATTGATCAAGGTGCAGTTGTTACCATTCATCCTGGAACCGAAACTAAGATCTTCGCTCATTCCAGTATATTGGTCAAAGGTGGCTCTACTCTGAATATCAGTGGTACTGTGGAGATAGCAGATAGTGTGTCGATCATTGTGGAAGACGGAAGCGCTATTGTATTCAACAATGCTACCTGTAATTGGGGTGATAATTCTATTTTGCTGGTGGATGATTCTGGTATCACAGCTACCAACACTATCCTTAAGAAAACAGATGATGGTGAAACTTGGCAAGGAATGCGGATATCAAATGCCGGGATAGTGACTATGACTAATACTACAATCTCTGGGGCTGACTATAATGAGGTGCTAGGTTCCCAAGTGCTGCTTGCCGATTGCCTATTCAATGTTCCAACAAATGGAGTTGGATTATCGATTGCAAACAAACTACCAGGCCAAAGTATCAGAATTACCGCGTCAACCGACAACAAGGGTTTTTATGGCGCAGGGACAGATAATATTGGATTGTACTATGATAATCCCTATGCCAACCTATTCTTACATGGTGTAGTATTCGAAGATCTGTGGTTAGGATTAGCGAATGGATCAAACCCAGCCTTGGGAGACACCATTCGATACTGCCACTTCAACAAGAACAGCACTGGGATGCATTTTATAGGACTTCAGTATTCGCCTTTAATCCGAAACTGTACTTTCTTTAAGAATGACTTGGGGGCGTATTTTGAAGTGACCTCTCCCAAGGTTGTGGAATGCGATTTTACAAGTTGCGATATTGGTATCCGCACAGAGCTATCAACTGCCCAATCTGGAGGAATCTTCGATTCTACCTTCAGTTTGGGAGATATTGGGATTGAAAGCAGAGGTTCAAACCAACGGGTTGCCTATAACAAATTCTACACAGATACAGGAATCCTGAATCATGCCGGCTCGATATTGAATATGGGAAATGCAGCTAAAAACCTGTATCAGGCAGAATATGAAAATCTGAAGTTCCAAGATACGTCTTCGTACACAGCCCGAGTCCAGCTGTATGGAGGCCATAATGATTTCTACCATAAGAATCCTGGTCCCTTCAATCTAAGTTTGGATTTTCATTTCGATGCAAACTGGGACGTTGGTGGTCTATTTAAAAGTCCCATTAATGCCAGTTACAATTGGTTTGAGGACAGTGTTGCAAAAATAAGCAGTCCTGGCACACCTTCAGATTACGCCTACTGCAATTATTACGATCCTTCGCCAAACGTTTACTTGGAAAATAACGAAAGGATGGCTCAGGCTATGAGTGCGGAACTAGCCGGGAATTACCTGACCGCCAATGATACGTATAAAACGATTCTGAATGAGAATGAGATCAGCGAAGCTGAATTGTTGTATGACGCCCTTGATGCCTATTACCGTACTGCTGATCAAGCTGGCGTTACACTCACCGGAACAGAATCCTACTTATTGGCCAAGATTGCTCAATACGATACTGATAATCCCATTCTTACCAAGTACTTGCAGGATTATCTGATTAAAAACTGTCTGCAAGCCGAAGCCTTTCAAACAGCTATTGACTTGCTTGAGCTGAGAATCCTTAATGCAGAAAGTCCCGTTGATTCTCTCCACGCTGTGATGAATCTGGAGATTGTGCTGCAATTGGCTGCCATGAGCGAAAATAAGAAGCCCATCAGCACCAAATACACTCAATACATCTATCCCGATAGGAATGTGTTCAAAGCAAAACACCAGGAGCACTGGGATCTGCTTGATGAATTGCTGAATGGAACTGAAGAAGATATGATTCCGATTCCCAATAAAGCCCTCATCAGTTCAAACTACCCAAATCCCTTCAATCCCAGCACGACGATCGCGTTCAGCATACCTAAGGATGGCTTGGTTAAGGTTGGCATTTACAACGTGAAAGGCCAAAAGGTAAAAGATCTATGCGATTCTGAAATGCTACGTGGATTCCACAAAGTAGTGTGGGATGGCAAAGACAAGCACCAGCGTGACGTAAGCTCTGGAATATACTTCGTGAAAATGCAAGCATCCGGAGCCATACCAACCAGGAAGATAATGCTAATGAAATAGGGATCACATTGCCATATTGAGCCCGATCTGATAAATCGGGCTCAATTTCTTTTACAGAATAGAGCTTGTCGTCCTGCACTTCCAATGAAACGGCGGAAACGGAGTATGCGCTCCGGAGACACCTACCGGGTTCATCTCCGAGTCATATTCGATCTGATCGTCTTTGATCCAAGGTGCCAGAGCTTTGATGTAATCCCGGGCATCATCCAGGCTGTTTGATTTCGTATTCAGAGCCATGAGATTGTCCATTACTTCGATTGCATCGTTTAGCGGATAGACCCTATCTTGGGCAGCCAATGCCCGGCATATGTCACTAGTGCGATCATCCAGGATCACTACGAGCTTGTAATATCTGGCTTTGGCTTTCTTGTAACCCTGTAACCTTCCGAACTCTCGTATTCTCAGGGCTGTATGCTCTGCCAGTCCTTGCCAGTAGTGTGATGAGCGGTTGGCGAGATCATTGAACTGGTCTTTGAGGGTATCGGCAAGCATCTCCTTGGTATAGCCCTGCTCTATTGCCTTGGAGAGGGTGTCTGCGAAGTTCTGCCTGACATCAGCTTCAAAGTGATTCCCGATCCAGAACAACTGCTGCTTCTGAATGGTGGATGAGAGATGCTGGTCTTCAATGCCCCAGAGCCCGATGCTGGTCTTGGTTGGAGCTTGTACTTGGGTGTCCTTGAGTCCAAACCGCACACAGCGGTCTATTAACGCTTTGGTGGGCTCATTGACCAGTGCTGCGAAGTCATCTCCCAACTGGGTATTAATGATGCCCATAAGCTTATCTATGGAGTCCTTGTTGATCTTCTCGGCTCTCGGCATGTCACTTAGCATCTGGATGGCAAGCCGGGTTGCATCTCTGATCTCAGTTTTCCAAGAATTATTCAGGACCCGGTAGTACTCCAGCATTAGCTGATCATAGTAGTTCATTAGAAGGAGAATCTCCGGACTTTCACTCTGTTCCTGCCTATATCATATTCAGAGAAACGCTCCAGACATCCAGCCAAGGCATCACAGCCATCGATATAGCCATCAGGATAGGTGAGGAACTGACTTATGAGAGTTGGTGTGTCCTGTCCCTCCGGAAACAGAATCTTGGCAGTTTCGATGATGGTTTCAGTGCGTTCTATACGCAGGTTCTTGTTGTCCTTGTTATCGATCCGCTTGATTCTGTGAGATATCGGTGGCAGATGGTTATCAGTAGCCCACCTGTCGAAGTCAGCAAGGATGCGAGCTTGTCCGTAGGTGGTTTCACAGGCAGCTCTGGCTTTGACTCGGTAGATTCTATCTAACTCCTGATAGGCATCATAATAGTATCTGAAGAACTTGGTATTCTCAGTCTGACGTATCCAGACATGAAGCACGTAGAATCTGTTACCATCATAGCCAATAGAGATAACAGCTTTATAGCAGCCCTTCTCTCCCCAAGCAGGATCGGCATAGAGCCAGACACGCTTCATCTGGGATGGTTCAGGTAGTGTTCTATACTTGGTGAACCAGTGGTTCTTGAAGATGTTACCTTCGATTACCGACTGTCCGAGCATCTCCCTCTGATAACCGGTATGCCCAAACTTGGCTCGCAGGTTTGGCAGAGTGGCAGTAGGGTATTGCTCCTCCCAGATGGACTTGCCCTGCATATCTTCAAGAGAGAAGCGCAATATCGCCTTTTGGTGCGTCTTTAATACAATCTGGTAGGTAACGTCTAATTCTGGATTATCTGCTCGCATTTCGCCTAATATGAGCTCCTGAAACTGGCAGATGGAGTAATTGGGATGTACCAGGTTACCGAGCCAGACGATCTTGCCATTGCCCTCCGGTGAGAGAGCTCCGGCAAGCTCTTGGGTGATCTTCTCCATGCGTCTCTTGCCGATGGACTGGTTGCCCATGTTCTCTTCTTTGTCGATATCATCGCATACGATCAGTCCGGGCCGCTTGGCAGTCTTGGGATTGATAGTACCTCTATGGGACTGCTTGATACTTCTGGCTCTGATCCTGGCTTTATTCTTGAGATAGAAGTCCAGATCAAAGGCATCAACCGGCTGCAGCTCAGGATAGTCCATAGTGAGTCGCTTATTGTTCTGCAGTTCATGTAAAGTAAACGCTGTGCGCTCCTGTGCCAGATCTACGTCAGCAGCAGTATGGATCACGTAGCGTTCACCTCGGATTATCCTCCAGATGGGATAGACCACTCCCATTAGTACCGTTTTGCCCAGCCCACGAAAACCTGTGATTCCGATGATGCCTGAGCCCTTATCAGTCACATCGAACATAGTCTCATGTGCTGGGCAAAATGGTAGTGGGAAGATATGCGGGAAATAGGTATGACAGAAGAACGAGAAGGCATCCCAACCCTCGGCTGTGGTTCGTCTTATCCTCTCAGTCTTGGCTTCAGGATTATCGTATATAAAAGGCAAGACGGAGATCGTTTTTGAAGCGATCTCCGCCAATGCCTTGTTATGTCGCTGAATGAACTTCTTAGACATAACCGGGACTTGGAGGGTAACCATGAAAGTGCGGAGCCGGAGGCGACGGCTCCGCTTGGCAGGTTTGGGTTGGAGGGTAGGCTTGTTTGGAGGCAACCATGTCCGTGGCTGTATAATTATCCATTTCTAACTCTTAAGTACTCGGCAAGGTCAAGAACTATACCCTGGAACTGTTTGAGCATAGTCTCATGCCCTTTCTCGATCATAAAGTCGGTAACCTGATCCAGGAAGCGCACGATATAGTCGTTCAGCTCCTTGGCAGGTTCACTATCTTTCTGGTTCTGTTTGATTAAGCTTACGAGGCTCTGTAATGCTGTGTCTGCAGGATTCTTAGCATACTCACGTAATGCTTGGATGAGTGCCTTCTTACGGGCTAAGCTGATCTCATGGTCAAGCTTCCGCTCTTCCTTGAATAGCTCATCCCACTTACCACTCTTGATCCACTTGCGGACGGTGATATCGGAAACACCGAAGATCACCGCCAGCTCGAGTGGATCGGTCTTACCATTCAGATAAGCATCTTTGCAGTTGCCCCGCTTGATACGGAACTCTATTGCATTACTCATATTCCGGGCGAACCTTATGCTTGAGCAGGTATTCGTTTAAGTCTTTCCCGGCACAGCGTAACTGTCCGTTCTCTTTGGTGCGGAAGGCAGGCAGAGGGTCGCCAATGACCCGTATCCAGCGGTAAACACTGGAACGGTCAACCCGGAGGATATCTGCTATCTCATCCGTGCGGTAGTTGCGGTCGTCATTAAAGATACTCATCGTTTCTATTACCTCTGCTGTATTGGTATTCATAGGTGCCATTAATCATTCTCCTGTATTTCTATCAAATCGGTTTGTATGACGCTACCACTCTTTCTTAGTTTAGAGTGCGGTGAAGTTGAGGACGATCATCTTGTATTCGCCATGTTCATCTCTTGCGTAGAAAGACACATACTGTTTAGTCGAGACTACCATGATGGCTTTATCGATCAGTTCCATCGCTTCTTTCCAGATCGGGTCTTTGATGTTGTACTTACGCAGGGCAAGAATACGGAACTTAGCAATCTGGCCTTTCTTGTCGACTTGGAAGGCTTCGTTAATGATCGCACGTAGATTAACGTTGGAGTCTGTTGTCCAGGCTTTGATGCACTCATCGATCTTCTGCTTAGCAAGCTGCAACTCCAGTCCGAATTCAATGCGTTCTTTGAAGCGGATTTCGATCTTGTACTTACCATCGAAGCTGGTGAACCCAGCATTACCTTTCCATGCCAAACCGCTCTTCTTGGCTACAAACTCAAGATAGCCTTCGATCTCGGCATAGAGTTTGATCTTGTCGGATATTATGCGCTTCTGAAGCCGGATTACCCGATCAAGGGTGTTATTAACTACGCTATCCTGTTTGAGCATCTCGGATTTGATTACAGAGACCGGGATGGCTCGACCTTGTGCGTCAATCTTGGTGCGTTCTGCTGTCGTTTTCGCTTTGGGTGTGGTTTGATTTTCCATTAGAGTTCTCCTTAGGATGATTTTCTGTTCTATCTGTTAAATTATCATTTTCGTGTTGTGATGCCTGCTTCTTGATATAGTTCTGAAGCATGGCGATAATAGCTCTGCGTTCCGGTTTGCTGAGTAGATTCCAGTGGCTCTTTTTGTAATGAATGATCATGAATGCCCTGAGATCGGGATCAGTCCAAGCGGCTTGTTTCATGAGTGAGAACATGTATTTGCCCTGCTTATCGTAGGTGAATTCATAGGGACGCCCATGCTTCCGATAACTGATCATGATTGACTTCAGCTCAAGGAGACGCTCTTCCGGCAGTACCGAGAGCGATTCACCAAAACCAAGACCATTCATGATGAACTTGAATCCATCCGGGGGCCAGTGGAACTTCTTGACCCGGAGGGCATGGATTTGTTGCCGTAGTTGTCGTTCCCGTAGTTCCTGTTCCATAGAATGTCTCCTAAATCAGCTATTGGTTATTGTTACGGCTTCTTAAGTATGCTTGAAAGTCATGGTCACTGATCCAACCAGACTTCAGATAATCGTTCCAGGCTTGGATGAACGCTTCTTTCTTTGCTTTCTCTTGTTGAAACTCCATCTCCCGGGTTTCCTGTTCAGCTTTCTTTTGGTTACGGATCTGCCGTCTTTTCTCTTTCCTTTCCTCTACAATGCGTTTCTGTAATTCACTTTGAGTGTTTCGCATTCTGGATAGAATACCCGACTCTACACTCATTCCGAGGTCTTGTAGATTGGCTCTCGATCTCAGTTTATAAGTGTTTCCCGACATACTAATTATGCCGATTGATGCCATCGCTTCCATATAAACGAATACCCACTGGCGACTCCGACCAAAGGCATTTGCGATGGCTCGGATCGACTTGAACTGACCCTGATCGATCAGATCAAGGAGAGCACTTGCTGCAACCTGATCGAATCTCCAGTCCCCTTTTTTGTTATACCCTACTACTGGATTATAGCGGTTGTTACGCACATAGATGCCGTCCTCTGGGGAGATCAGCTTGATAGTCTGATCACTATGGAGTTGCTCCAAGATCGGCAGCACCAAGCTGATTTCTTGAGCTGTCATCTCCGCTGCCAATTCTGCTGTAAAGGGATGATTATACAGATTGACGAAGTTCCGGATCAGTTCACTTGGGCTCATAAGGCTGTACTCAAATCAATTGCGGATATTTCGATATCGGGTTGCTTCATTTGCTCTGTCTCGATGATGTACATCACCTTCATGGCTTTACGCATGTTGCCACCGTTATTGAAATCGATCTTCTCGATAACCTCTTCTGTGACTTCCACATCCATTACTTCCCGAGCTACCATGGCGATATCCTGTCTGGATATATATTGGAACTCATAAAAGTAATTGCATCGGTCAAAGTAGTGGGCATTGACCTGTGAGAGCCTATCCCTGGCATTCTGCATTCCCACCAGGATGATCACCGTCAAAGTCTCGTCAACGATGTCCCGGATCGCACCTAAGAGTTTCTCATGCCCAAAGGCGTAATCGATCTCATCAATTACGATTACCGTGTCCTTATGATCTTCCAGGGTACGCAGGATAAGCTTGAGTAGATTATTGGCAGTGCCGCAGGGAATAACCGGACCCATCCTGAACTTTGTGTATAGTGCGGTTAACAATGCCATCATAAAGGCTTTGGGGGTAGTGGTGGATTCCAGCCGCAGGTAAATGTAGCCTCGCTGAAACGCCATCCTTTGCGCATAGGTGCTCTTGCCGAGTCCGGGACAGCCATACAGCATGCCCAGTCCCACCATCTCCATCTTCGGTCTGTTAAGCAGGAAGCGGATGCAGGCATCGGCTTCCAGTACATTTCGGATTGCTACCAGTTTGTTCTGTTTCACGGTTCTCCTCCTTTATCTGATCCCCACCCGCTTGAGCATATCCTGAAAGCTCTTATCGGATGCGGTATTGGGTGTTTGAGCTGCCGGATTCACAATCGAGTGTTCCGGGGTGATTGCTATTGGGTTGCTGATCTCAGTATTGATCGGATCAAGTTCAGGCAGATGCTTAACGATCTGCTTCTCCATCGCATGGATGGCTTCATCTCTGCTGGGTTTGGGAGCTTCGATCATGGCAGGCTGCTTGAAGATGGGATTGGCTTCAAGGATTCTGGACTTAAGCGGAGGAGTTAACCTGTCGACTGCTATTTGCGCTTGCTTCACCACCATCCTGGTGCGTTGTTCAGTGCGCCTCTGCAGCTTTTTGATCTCGGTGTATTCTTTCTTGAGTTCCTTAAATGAGGTGGCTTCATCATCAGCCAGTTGCACCATCGGATGCTGGGTACGGCGCAACTCTGCCTGGCAGAGGTATTTGTCATTGGTATCATAGACCAGTATCCATCTGGCATCTCCCAGATCGTAACGGATGATCACGTCTTTGCCGATGTGGTTCATCAGTTCAACATTCCAGTAGAGCAGCTTATCGAGCCGGATGCCATTATTACGGATGCGTTTACGCTCTGCGCTGAGCAGCATGTTGTTGAGCTTGCCAGCTTCGATGATGCGATCTTCGGGTAGCTTTGATGAACTGAATACCTGCCAGGGAGTCTTGCCGTTTAACCCGGAGTGGGGATGCTCACCATAGATGTGTCTTATGTAGTATGCGATCATCTGCATCGTCTCCTCAATTGTGGGAGGGTGCGCCTCGAACAGCTTCTTTGCCCACTTTTCGTTGCGCATCAAGGTCGAGGGTTTATCTGCTATGGATGAGCCCCGGAAGGAAGAGATGAACCGTTCAAACTGATCCTGGAAGGTCCTAAAGAACCGCTCAATCACTTTTGCTTTGGCATTATAGCTCTTGGCGAACACCGCCTTGATCCCCAGTCGGGGGAAGATACCACAGAGTTCCTGCTCCAGATCATGATCTTCCCAGCCCTCATGGAACAGCTTGCTCTTGAAAGCCTTGCCGTTATCCAGATATACTGTTTCTGGTAAGGCACCCCAGTTGAGGAAGCCATTCCTGAAGGCTACCTGGATATGATGGCTGTCCTCGGTAAAGGCAAGTGAGGCACCTACCGGATATCTGCTTGCCCAGTCGAAGACCATGATCATAGTCATGCGTTGGGCTTTGCCGGTCTTAGGATTCATAATATCGAAGGCGAGGTTATGACCATCTGCTACCCAGACATCTCCTACATTCAGGAGACTGGCATCACGGATGATCGTCTTGACGATGGTCTCCGCTACCGCTTTGCTGCCCTTTCTTGCTTGTACCCAGATCGCCTGGTTATTGGCTTCCCAGTCCTTGCTCCATCTGCGTAGCGTTGGTTCACTTGAGGGCGATACCAAGAGATCCCTGCGGGCTGCATCCTTCAAACTTCCCACCGCAGTGGAGATTTTGATGTTGTTGGGATTCAGCAGCAGATTGAGTAGATAGTTCTGTTCTATAAAGGTGACTTTGCGTCCCCTGCTCTGATTCTTGCCCTTATGCAGCAGTGAGTACATATCATGATTGTTTGCCAGATAACGTTCCAGCCAGACTCTTAGAGAGCGTTCACTACGGCTCCCGACAGCTTTATACAAATCAGGGATGAGTGTCCTGTGGTTGTAATCCTCTGTTATCTGTTTCCACTCTTCAGTCCGGGAACTGCATTGCTCCAGGCGGTAAAGGACAGTCGAGCAGAACTGACCATAGAGCTTTGCTTCATTTTCATACTTATAGGGGATATACTCAGGAGGAGTAAGATCGATATAGTCATCTGGATTGCGCTCCAGATAGCGTGGTCCGCAGACTGGAACAGGTTTATCGATACTGCTCCCGCTCTCATGATCATTATCAGAACTCTTATCAATTACAGTACCCTCCGGGCTGGTGATCGTGAACTGCACGGGAGTGATGGTCTGCTTGCTGCCTGTTACCACGTAGCTATGATAGAATTCTGCGTATTCCGAACTGCTTGCTTTATAGAAGCTCATCCGATCCTCCCAATTGCACTTGATCCACCGAAGCATACCCATAGATCAGGGCTCCGGTAATTATCCTGCCATCCACTTCGATCTGCGCTTCCAGATACTCGCTCGGTGTGACACTGCGTGCCTCACAGTCATTGATCTCCATATCGTAGATCTCCGGGTTAGTCAGCACGAAGGTTTTGCTTACATTGCGCTGCCCGGACCTGACCAACTGCTTGTGAGTTAGCATTCGCTGCCCGGTTATGTATCTCCAGACTGTCCGGTTCGAACAGCTCTTGAGTTCAGCCACCCTTTCAATGGTGAGCCAGATTGCCTTAATCATCTCATTGCTCATTCTAAGTCTCGCTATATAGATTCCACTCTGATTAACCGTCGCTGTGACAAATCTGTCCGGTCTGCGTGTCACACCGAGCCTTTTCCTGTTTGTCACACCGACGCTCGGTGTGACATGCCTTAAAACCGTTCTCGTTATTAGCTTTAACTGCTGTGATTCCCGTTTGGGCTTCGGTGTGACACTGGTCACCGCGAGTTTTTTGTCACACTGTGACATTTTCTCCACCTTCTTGCCATGCTCGTAAGTAGTCGCTTTCATAAGCGCCTCCCTCATTTTGTATATGGGTGCTACTGCACGCAATAGCAACAACTTGGGAAGTCCTTTCTGCGAAAACAGGAACTTGGTTTTTTTTCTGAACACTGGCGGAAAAATCCGCCGCCAAATCACACTATGAATTTTTAGTCTTGACATAACGCCGTGGTTATTTAGCGTTGTGCACAGATACATAATGATACCCATACGGTTATTGTCAATGAGAAATTACGCCCTAAGGGGGATAGAATGAATATTATGACGATCGGCGATCGCATCCAAACCCTTATGAAATCAATGAACTTGAAGCAGTGGGAGTTTGCGGAAAAATTTAGTGTTTCAAAGAACTCAGTGATCAGATACAAGACCAACGAGCGTCTTCCCGACCCCGATTTTCTCCTCAAAATGGCAGACGAAAAGGTGAACATCAACTGGGTTTTGAAGGGTGAAGGTCCGATGATGATCCCGGGTCCCTGGGAGCAAGACACTGCCATCAGACGTAACCAGCGATATCAGATCGTGGGTGGTAGACAGCTATTAATTGATGAATTTGGAGATACTTACATTCGCTCTGCAGTTTTCCCGATCTTGGCGGAAATTTCCGCCGGACCCCCTATGGAAGCAGTCGATGATCGTGATTCCCGTAAACAGATTGAAATACCAGATAGTTACATTCCCAGAGGTGCATCCAATTACATGGCCTTCTTGGTTAATGGCGATAGCATGGCTCCGCAGATCAAGAATGCAGATATAGTCCTGATCTACAAGACGATAGACTGGGATACTGCCAATGGTAAGATCTGTGCTGTGCAGGTGGATGGAGGCATCACTCTTAAGCAGGTGAAGTTAGATCACAAAAGGGCTGCACTGGTACTCGACCCTCTCAATTCAGACTTTAATTCTCTTATATTGGACGGAGATCAGACCAGTGACGTTTTTCTGATCGGCACACTCGCTGTCCACCTGCAGCTTTGCTGAAATGCGATAAACTGTTGTAATACAGGAATATCCGAAACCAGTCCAAAATCAGCGCATATTTGCAGAAACGGTGATCAAAAAAGTCCAAAAAAGTCCAAACGTCGCTGTGACACAGTCTAAATCCAGTCCGCTATAACTTGCCACCAATCAAAGCCTTATCCCCACTTGTCACACCGACGCCCATTTGCAGTTTGGGGTGACTCTTTACATTCAAATTTGCCTATGCTCTTATCGCCAAAACTTAGCAGTCTCACTTTTTGATTGACAATTATGCCGTCTTGATTAGATTGTCACTAATTAGCAGTTTACAAGGTGGACTGCTAATAATAAATAACGAGGCGGTAAGCATGAAGAAGAACATAGCACGATTGTTCCACACTCTGGGAGCATTGGTGGATGAGTATATCCTGAATTGTGAGCCGGTATCCTCGCGGATTTTGAACGAAAAGTATATGACGGATATATCCTCAGCCACTTTGAGGCTGGATTTACTGAAGCTGGAGAAGCAGAATTTGATCTCCCAGCCTCATACTTCAGCGGGGCGGATTCCCACCATATCCGGCTACCGCAGATATCTGGAACACATAGCACCGGAGCACAAAAACGTTCGGTATGAGCGTATGGACACCCTGCGGGAGCTATTGGTGCGAAACTACAAAGATACGCCGCGGGCCCTGCACTACATCATGCAGATGCTGGCTCATGAAACAGACCAGTTATCTTTTGTGGCCGAGCCGGAGGTATCCAGCGGATATCTTTCCCGCTTGGAAGTATTTGCCATAGAAGAGCAAAAGCTGCTGTTTCTGATGAGTCTGGATAGCGGTTTGGACAAGACCGTGATCATGAAGTGTGACTATGAGATCAATGAAGTTCAGCTGAAAAAGCTGGTGCGTTATCTTAACGATGAATTGGTGGGGCAGAGGGTATATGAGATATCGAATAAAGTATTGGTAGAGATGAGAGAGCGCAGAGAAAATGAAAGTGATCTCTTAAGTAACTTTCTGTCAGAACTGCACAAGGCTTTTATTGAGATCAGCGATTTCTTTATTCACTATGACGGCAGCATCAAGTTTTTGGAGCAGCCTGAATTTGATTCCAAGGAAGCGATCCTGAACTTCATGAATATGATACAGCGGCAGGATGTACTGCTGAATTCGATGCGCAGAAACGATGAAGGTGATGTAACCATATTGATGGGAGAGGATTTTATCGATCCCAAATGGCATGATTTTGCCTTAATATACGGTAAATATGAAGTTTTTGGCATACCCGGTTATTTGGGTGTGCTCACCCCGCTCCGGGCCGAGTATCGAAAGCTGATACCTCTGATCCGGGATGTTACAAATACGATCACACAGACTACAAGGAAGGGAATGGTCGTGCCCAAGTGGAGTAAAAATGAGTAAAAAACAGCAAAAGGATAAGAAAATGCAGTCGCAGAAAGAAGAGCAAGTGAAGGCAAAGACTAAGATAGAACCAGAGGCAGAAGAAAAGCCTGAGGCTGCTGTGGAGATAATAGACTTTAAAGATAGGTATTTGCGAACCATGGCGGAATTTGAGAATTACCGCAAAAGAACAAATGCCGAGAAGGCGGATTGGATTCGCCACGCTACCAAGGAATTGGCGCTGCATATCTGTGACGTCTTAGACAATTTTGAGCGCGCTTTGCTGCAAGCCAATGCCGAAGACCTGAAAACCCCCTTTATAGAGGGGATGATATTGATCGAAAAGCAATTGGCTACAGCCCTTGAAAAAGAGGGAATCAAGAAGATCGAAGCTTTGGGACGGGAATTTGACCCAGAATATCACGAAGCTTTGGCCCACATTCCCAGTGATTATGAAGAAAATATTGTGGCCGCCATTATTCAAAATGGATACACCATGCACGACAAGGTGATACGTCCGGTGCGAGTGGCGGTCTCAAATGGCAACAAAATGAATACCCAGGAGGATTAAATGGGAAAGATAATTGGAATTGATCTCGGAACCACAAACTCATGTGTGGCAGTAGTAGAAGGCGGGAAACCCGTCGTGATAACAAACGCGGAAGGTGGCAGAACCACCCCCTCCGTAATAGGATTTACTCAAAAAGGTGAAAGGATGGTAGGTCAGCTGGCCAAAAGGCAGGCTGTTACCAATCCCCAAAACACCGTTTTTTCGATCAAGCGCTTTATGGGACGCTCCTATGGCGAAGTGAGCGAAGAGATAAAACAGGTACCGTTCAAAGTGATTTCTGGCATCAAGAATCAAGCGGCGGTGCATATCAGTAATCAAAATAAAGATTTCACTCCGCAAGAAGTAGCCGCGATGGTGCTGGGCAAGATGAAGGAAACCGCAGAAGCCTATCTGGGCACCACGGTTAATGAAGCTGTGATCACAGTTCCGGCTTATTTCAACGACGACCAGCGGCAGGCTACCAAAGATGCCGGACGCATTGCCGGCCTGGAAGTGAAACGCATCATAAACGAGCCTACCGCAGCCGCTTTGGCCTATGGCATGGAAAATAAGAAAGAGCAGAAGGTAGCGGTATATGATCTGGGTGGAGGTACTTTTGATATCTCTATCCTGGATATTTCCAGCGGCGTAGTGGAAGTATTGGCTACCAATGGCGATACTCATCTGGGTGGAGATGATTTTGATCAGCGGGTGATAAACTGGATATTGGAACAGTTCAAGAAGCAGGAAGGGATAGACCTTTCCAAAGACCCCATGGCACTGCAGCGCCTGCGTGAAGCTGCCGAAAAGGCCAAGATCGAGCTTTCCGGAACCCAGACCAGCAATATCAATCTGCCCTTCATCACTGCTGATGCCACCGGGCCTAAGCACCTGAATCTGGACCTTAGTCTGGCAGAATTCAACCGCCTCACCTCAGATTTGGTAGAGCGGACTCTGGGCCCCTGTAAAAAGGCTCTGGCCGATGCCAAACTAAATGCCTCCGATATTCAGGAGATACTGATGGTCGGCGGCAGCACCAGAATCCCCGCAGTGGGCGAAGCCGTAGAAAAGTTCTTTGGCAAAAAGCCAAATCGCAGCCTGAATCCGGATGAAGTGGTGGCTATCGGTGCCGGAATCCAGGGAGCTATCCTCTCCGGTGATGACAACGTATCCGATGTGCTCCTGCTGGACGTAACCCCGCTTTCTCTGGGAATAGAGACTCTGGGCAATATGATGACTACGCTGATTCCCAGAAATACCACCATACCCACCAAAAAGAGCCAGGTATTTTCCACCGCGGCAGACAATCAGACCGCAGTGACCATCCATGTATTGCAGGGTGAAAGACCTATGGCTCCGGATAATAAGAGTCTGGGAAGATTCGATCTGGTGGGAATTCCTTCCGCCCCGCGGGGGATGCCACAGATAGAGGTAACCTTCGATCTGGATGCCAATGGCATTCTGCACGTATCCGCCAAAGACAAGGGCACCGGCAAGGAGCAATCCATACAGATAGACCGCGCCGGCAGCATCAGTTCAGAAGATATTGATCGCATGATCAAGGATGCTGAATTGCACGCTGAAGAAGACAAGAAGCGTCAGGAATTTGTCAGTGCCAAAAACGAGCTGGATACTTTGATCTTCAGCACCGAAAAAAGCCTGGAAGAACATGGCGATAAACTCTCTGAGACCGAGCGCAAAGAACTCGAAGATGAGCTGAAGAGCGCCAAAGAACAGCTTGACAAAGTTGGCGACAAAGCACAGTTGGATCAGATTAAAGAAAATCTGTCCAAAAAGGCTCAGAAACTGGGTGAGATCATCTATGCTAATATGCAGCAGCAGCAAGGACAGGAAGGTGGAGCGGGCTTTGATCCCAATGCCCAGGGCTTCAATCCTGAAGACTTTGCCTCGCAAGGGCAGCAGCAAGAGCAGCCCCAAAGCGATGATGGCCCAATCGATGCAGAATTCGAAGTAATGGACGATAACAACGATAAATAAACATAAACTGATTAGCTCAAACAGCTTTGCCTGTCGGCAAACCCCGCAGGCAAGCTGTTTGGCTATTTGATTCAGAAGATCTATAGCTGCGGCCGGGCCGGGCAGCAGCTATAAAGATCAGCAATATATTTTTCAGGAGAAAAGATGGCGAAACGAGATTATTATGAAATTCTGGGCGTGCCCAAAGACGCAGATGAAGGGGCGATAAAGAAAGCCTACCGCAAGCTGGCAATGCAGTTTCACCCGGATAAAAACCCCGATAACAAGGAAGCAGAAGAGAAATTCAAGGAAGCCAGTGAAGCCTATGAGATTCTCAGCGACAAGGAAAAGCGGCAGCTTTACGACCAATACGGACATGCCGGCATAGAAAATCAATTTGGTGCCGGAGGCTTTTCCTGGGAGAACTTTACCCAACGCAGTGATCTCAACGATATCTTTGGAGATGGCTTCTCTTCCATCTTTGAGAGTCTCTTTGGCGGAGGGTTTGGGGGCGGACGCGGATCATCATCCAGAGCTTCAAATCGCGGAGAGGATTTGCAGATAGAGCTATCCTTATCGCTAAAAGAAATTGCCACAGGCACAGAAAAGAAGATCAAGATCGGCACCAAAGAAGCATGCGACAAGTGTAATGGCACCGGAAGTGCAGACGGGCAAGTGGAGACCTGCTCCCAATGCCGCGGCACAGGCCAGGTGCGCCAGGTGCGTCAATCTCTTTTTGGCCAGATGCAAACCGTGTCCGAATGTCCATCCTGCCGCGGAGAAGGCAAGATCATCAAGAGCAAATGCACCAAATGCTATGGCGAAGGCAGAATGGGCAAGGTCAAAGAGATCACCGTGAAAATCCCCGCAGGAGTAGAAGAAAACCAGTATATCCGGCTCAGAGGACAAGGAAACATGGGCCCACGGGGCGGAACCCGCGGAGACATCCTGGTGCTCATCCATGAAAAGCAGGACGACCTTTTTGAACGGCATGGCAATGACATCCTCATCGAATACCCCATCTCGGTCTCACAGGCGGTTTTGGGAGATGAAATCCTGGTGCCCACCCTTACCGGAAAAGTCAAGATGAAGGTTCCCGCCGGCACCCAAAGCGGCAGACTGTTCCGGCTCAAAGGACAGGGAATCCAGGGGCTGAATACCTATAGCAAGGGCGATGAGATCGTGAAAGTAGTCTTAGTCACACCCACTAAAATCAACAAGGAAGAGACCGAGCTATATACCAGGCTGCGCGAATTTGACAGCAAGCGCGATCTGAAGCCGGGCCGCGGATTCTTCTCAAAATTGAGAGACTACTTTAGCTGAAAATGCCTTCGCAATACTATCCCCAGTTGGATCAAGAGACCCAAATCCTCAGCTTGGATGCCACAGAATTTCACCATCTTGCCCGGGTCAAACGCCTGGCCAAAGATCAAAAGATTCTGATCAATGGCGGGAATGGCTATCTGGCAAAGGCAAGGCTGATGAAGCTGGAAAAGCACAGCGCAGCCCTGGAGATTATTTCCACCGAATTCCACGAGATGCTCCGGCCCCGCTTTGCCATTGCTTTTGCCCTGCTGAAAAATCATCATGATGAGCTGGCTGTGGAAAAGTGCACCGAACTTGGGGCGCAAGATTTCTTTCCGCTAATCACCGGGCGCACCGTGCGGGAGGAGGGCAAAAACACTATTTCCCGCTTTGAAAAGATCGCTCTGGCGGCGATCAAACAGTGCGATAATCCCTGGCTGCCAAAAGTGCATCCGGTCAGGAACTTGGAGACTGCCATCACCGAGATTCAAGGTGCTGGCTATACCCCTGTGTTGTGCTCGGAGCGGGAAGAAGGCCTGTGGCTGCAAGACCTGGATTGCGGGGATGACCTATGCTTTTTGATAGGTCCCGAAGGCGGCTTTACTCAAGAGGAATTTGCCCTGCTCAAAGCTTTACCCGGTATCCGCCTCTCACATCTTGTTACCCGGGCTGAAACGGCCGCGATAGCCATCTCAGCACAGTTTCAGGCTTATCGCAATCGTAACCTGCAATAAATAGCAGTTCGAATTCATCTGCCCTTCCCCAGTATATCGAGCCTCCTCAGTACCGACTCCGAAATCCATTTAATCTGAATCCAGATCAACCTCATTGCATTTCCGGAGTATTACGCACCTTTTCCGCCCAGTCCTTAGCCCGGTTATCTATTTCGGCCAGATCCTCCCTGCTGAAAATCTCCTTTACATTCTCAATCCGGTTCATGGAATCCAAATGGTATTGCCGGGCAGCTATGGTCCACCAAACGTAGGCTTCCAGTTCGCTTTGCTCTGCCCCTCTGCCTTCCCAGCGGGCCAGCCCCAGGTAATACTGAGCTTCTGGGTCGTTACCGTAAGCATTGGAATAAAATACTCTCACAGATTCCTCTGCGTCCAAAGGGTGGAAAGAAGTCTCATAAAGCTGAATAGCCTCTTTCAGGCTTTGGGGTTTAGCAGAGGCCGCCTGGGGCGCTTCAGCTTCCACAGCAGGAGGGCTTTTCTGCACTTTGCACTTGCAACCGAAGGACAACAGCAATGTGCCAAGCGCAATGAGCAAAAGGATAATGCTCTTTCTTAGCATATATCTAACTTTTCTCGATAAAAAGCGATTATCAGCAATCATAGCTCATCTAAAAGACTTCCCAACATAATGCAAAGGGCGAAGAGAATTAAATTTTTCATGATAATCTCCTATTTTACCAGGGTTATTTTCTTGGTATTCTGTGGATTGTTTGTTTCACGAATCAGATATACTCCTGTGGGACACCTCCTGCCTTCATTATCCCGTCTATTCCACACTACATGAGCGATAGGACTGGCTGCGTTACTCATTGGGATACTTCTAACTTTCTGCCCCTTGATATTGTATATTTCGATACAGTTGTCTGGTGCTTTATGGGCAGGTAAATTTCGGCAAGTCTTTACCACACACTATATATGTTTAAGGCTGATCTTGAATAATAATATCAAACAAATACATGATATTCTAAGTCTTGATATTTCGTCAAGGACTGTTTTTGGAGTTTTGGAGAGTTGAGATGGTTTAGCTTTATAGCCTTTATAATCGCAGCCAAGTCAAGTTTGATCAGAGGTAGGATATGTAGCTTCGGATTGTCACGCCTTCAAAGGCGGGGGAAAAGTCTTGCGGCGGGTATGAGCTCTTTGAATGACGGTTAAACCGTCAGCTAAAGTCTTTCAAGGCAGATTGTTGATGGAGGTTTTCTTGCGGCATTATCCAATATATGGATAGCAGGAGGACAGATATAGTTTTTACGGAAGGCAGGAGTATGCCCGTCATGAAATGGAGTGTGCAGGATTATGATGTGCACATAAGCACGAAGGTTTGAACTTATCAGGCTATGGAAAAGACCCTGGACAGGCAGCAGTTTGTGGCATCACGGGTATATTCATCACTAAAATGGCAGAAATCCATAAGGAATATCAAGGTGGTAAGTAATTGTATAAGTGATGTTTTCAAAATTATGAAGATAAAAAATGCCTTCCGGATAAAGATTCTGCTTGACAAAAAAGCGGGCATTGAGGATATTGATCAAACATATGCAACAAGAACAACGCTGGGGGCGTAGTTCAGTTTGGTTAGAACGTCTGCCTGTCACGCAGAAGGTCGCGAGTTCGAGTCCCGTCGCTCCCGCCATAAATTCGGACGCCTGTTCAGGCGTCCTTTTTTCGTTAAGTGAAGAATATGATACTGTATAAAGCTATATTTTCCCTGCTCAACCTCATACTTGAGGTGATTTACTATATTAGCTATCCGCTATCGAGGCTAATAGCTTTGCCGTATCAATATAATGAAGGCTTTCAAAGGCCTGCCAGGCGTCAGGACAGGCCGATCTTGATTCACGCAGCCTCTGTGGGTGAGGTCAATGCCGCTTCCGCTTTGATCAAAACTCTCTTGCAAGAAGGCTATCCCATCCATATAAATACGGTTACCATCACAGGCAGAGCTTTGGCGCAGAGCATGTTTCCCCAGCTTGGCATCAGCCTGGCTCCCCTGGATGTATTGCATCTGAGGAAGAGGCAGATGAGGATGCTAAGGCCCCGCTTGATCTTGATAGTGGAAACCGAGATCTGGCCGAATCTACTATATGCAGCCGGTCAATTTGCTATTCCTATCGTTTTCGTAAATGCCCGGCTTTCGGAAATATCATTGAAAAACTATCTGAAGATAGGGCCGCTATTGCGCATCATAGGCAGCAGCATCAAGGCCATCCTGGCCCAAAGTGCAGAGGACAAAGCGAGATTTGAAAAGCTATTCCAGCAGGTACCGGTATCCCAGGCCGGAAATCTCAAGTTTTGCCTTTCTTTACCTGAATACGATGCTGCCAAGATCAAGGATGATCTGGGCATAAGGAACGATGATTTTATCCTGGTTTGGGGAAGCTCTCGTCCCGGGGAAGAGGTGCTGATTTTGGGGCTGCTTCCTGAGCTCAAGAAAGGCATACCAGCTCTAAAATTGATCCTGGCACCCAGGCATCCCAAGCGCATCCCGGAAGTGGAGAAATTGCTGAGTGGTATAAACTACCAAAAGCTTTCCAGCCTGGATACTAAAGCCGGATGGGACGTCCTTTTGATAGATACCCTGGGGCAGCTGAGCAAAGCCTACTCTATCTCAGATCTGGTGATAGTGGGAGGCAGTTTTTATGACTTTGGCGGGCACAATCCCCTGGAGCCTGCTTTTTATGCCAAAGCCATAGTAATGGGAGGCTACCATTCCTCTTGCCGGGATTCGGTGCGCATCTTGCAAAAAGCGAGTGCCATCCTGATCTCAGAGCCGGATAAGCTGCTGGAAGACCTTTTGGCTCTGGCCGGCGACAGCGGGCAAAGAGAAGAAATGGGGAGAAATGCAAAAATAGTCTTGACGGAAAATGCCCATGCGTTAGATGTTCATGTAAGAGGTATAAAACAATGTCTGAAATGATTCGTGAAGCCATGTATTACAAAAAGCTCGGCAAAGATGTATTGCAGTGCGAGCTGTGCCCACATTATTGTGTAATCCCGGTGGGCGAGATGGGCAAATGCAGGTCTCGGGAAAATATAGCGGGAAAACTTTGGGCAGTGAATTATGCCAAAGCTTTGGGCATCTCGGTGGACCCCATAGAGAAAAAGCCCTTTTACCACTTCCGTCCCGGTAGCAATATACTTTCTTTGGGGCCGAATTCCTGTAATCTCAGCTGCCGCTGGTGTCAGAACTATCAGATTTCACAATTTGATAGTCCGACCGTAAAGCTCAGTCTGGAGGACCTGTACAGGGCGGTAATGAAACACAATCCTACTACCATGCAGCTTGCTTTTACCTATACAGAGCCGCTTACCTGGTATGAATATATCCTGGATTTTGCGGCTATGTATCCGGAAGTAAAGCTCGCCCTGGTCTCCAATGGCTATCTGAATCCGGAGCCTTTGGCGCAGCTTTTACCACATATTACCGCCATGAACATCGATATCAAGGGGATTACGGAAGAGCTTTACAGGCAGCAGTGCGGTGGGAGCCTCAAACAGATCAAAGAAAATATCCGCCAGGTCTGGGAAGCAGGTGTGCATTTGGAGCTTACCTTGCTGCTGATCCCCGGGCTCAATGATCGTGAGGAAGAGCTGAATGAATTGGTGGATTTTATCGCCTCTGTCAGCCCTGAAATCCCGCTGCATATCTCGGCATATCATCCCACTTATCTTACCGATCTGCCCGCTACAAAGGCGCAGGATATTGTTCGGGCCCGCGAGATTGCTTTGAGAAAGCTATCTTATGTATATGGTGGAAACTTGGCAGTGGATGGCTTTCAGAATAGCGTGTGTCCGGACTGCGGTAAAGTTCTGATCCGCAGGTCAATGTACTCTTGCGACAGCCTGATTGGGGCAGATAAGAACTGTCCTTATTGTGGGAGAACAATCTACGGCCAGTATGACCATTAATATTTTTAAAAAGCTCAGTATCAGCGATGCGATCCTGATCCTGGCTTGTCTGATAGTAGCATATCTGCTGTGGCGTAATTTTAGTGCTGCTACGGATGAAATGCTCTATATATATAAGGAAGACGCCCTGTGGGGAGAGTACGAGCTCTCACATGATACAATCATCGAAATTGATCAGCACAATACGGTGCAAATTCAGGATGGGAAGGCGCGTATGCTCTCATCTGATTGTCCGGATAAGCGTTGTGTAAGACAAGGTTTTAACAAAAGCATGCCCATCATCTGCTTGCCTAATAGGATAGTGCTGGAATTTGAAGATCGGGAAAAACAGCGCAAGCTGATCCTGCAATAGGACAAAAACATGAAGATAGCGCTTTACGCATCCGGTCACGGCTTTGGCCATGCCACTCGAATAGCCGCTCTGGCCGATAGTTTCATCCGCTTTGGCATCTATGTATATCTGTGTACAGACCGTCCGCAGTTTCTCTTTCAAGAGCTGAAGGATGAAGACTATCAATATCGGGAAGTCTGCATCGATGGGGGAGTGGTGCATGCAGAGAATCTGGTTACAGATTTGCCTGCGACCAAGCTTGAATTGCTGCGGCTTTTTAGCCAGAGAGAAGAGATAGTAGCACGGGAAGTGGAATTCCTGCGCCAGGAGAATATCGATCTGGTAGTAGCCGATATCCCCTTCTTTATAGTAGAAGCTTGCGGTTATGCCGGGGTTCCGGTCTTCGGAGTTTCAAATTTTGATTGGGCTTTTATCTACAAAGCAATCTTCGCGGAAGATGAGGAGATGCTTCCGGTGATAAATACCATCTGGAGCTTGTATCGCAGGATGGACAAAAGCTATCTGCTCGATCTGGGCAGCATAGATAGCGTACCAGGATTTAAGAACCCGGCGCATGGGGGACTCCTGAGCCGGGAAAAGAATGTGATCAAAGACATACGTCATGAATATGACATCGCCGATGACGAGCCTATTTTGCTGATGATCTTTGGTGGAGAAGGAACTATAGACCTGCCTGTATCTGAGATCTGTAAAGCTTGGGACGGGGTGGTAATGACTCCCTATCAGGCCACTGATATCGGCAATCTGATCTGGGTTTCACCGGATGAAGACTTTTTGAGTCTGATCTATACAGCCGACCTCATTATCTGCAAGCCGGGTTATAGCACATTCTCGGAGATACTTGCGCTGGGCAAATCCATGATTTGTGTTCCCCGCAAAAACTACCCCGAAGAAGAAGTTTTATTGGAAGGGATAAAGGACTATCCTCCGGCGGTGATAGTGGAAGACTTTCCGCAGGATATTCAGAAGATCAGAGAGCTTTTTGCCAAAGTCCCGCATGGGGATTATGAGCAGGAAACATCCAATAGCGAGCTGGCAGGAAAGATGCTATCCGAATATCTCAAAATAAAGTACCCCGAAGACAGGCTGATCAGCGTGTGCGATCTGGGCTCAAACAATATGAATTATCTGCTTTACAATAAGAGCAGGGAAGAGCTGATCTATCGCACCTGGTGCAGTACCTATCTGGGAAAAGATATATCAGATGGCTTGCTCTCGGCACGAAGCCTGGTGCGAGCATTTTTTGCCATCGCAGAAATTTTAAACAGAGATCAATGTATACATTCAGAAAAGTATCTCATTGCCACCGGTGTGAACAGGCAGGCCAAAAACGCCTCTGAGCTGCTGAATCGCATCAAAAAAGAATATCATTACAAAACCAAGGTTATCAGCGCAAAAACCGAGATGAATTATGCCTGGCAGGCGGCTCTGCCTTGGATGCAGCAGGGGAAAACCAACGTCGTAATAGACATTGGAGGAGCCAGCACCGAAATCGCCTGGTTGGGTGCAAAAGAAAAGATTCTGGGCATTTCCCTGAATTTTGGTCTGCAAAGCCTTTTGCGGGAAGAAGCGGCAGGTAATTCTGCTATCCTAAAAGTGCGCCAGGACTTTGCGGATCTACCCGATATGCAAAACGTCAATATCATCGCAGTGGGACTTACAGCTACTGTGCTGGCCAGAGTTCTGAAGAAGATGAATTACCGACAGATTCTAAGCAGCACAGAGCTTGTTATCGGTCACAGCGAAATAGTAGAATTTAAATCCGCGCTTGAAAGCGAGGACACGAAAGAATATAAGTACCTGATGAACAGTGAATTCGAACTGTCTTCCATACACATGGCAGCATTGGTAATGGAGCAATTGCTGGACAGATATGACTGCTGGAATTTTATGGTATGCAACGATGGAATATCTATAGGATATGCAAAGTGGATAAAATGAATGAATTAACTTTTGGGGTAGACGATTTTAAGGTGATCGCCGGGCCCTGTTCGATAGAAGATTATGAAAGCCTTTACGAGACCGCAAAAGACCTCAAAGCGCGTGGTATCACTATGTTGCGGGGAGGAGCGTATAAACTCCGAACCTCAATTCATAGCTTCCGCGGCTTGGGGGACGTCGGCATCATGCACATGGCCCAAGTGGGCAATGAGCTCGGACTAATCACAGTATCTGAAGTGACCCAGACCGATAAGGTGGAATATATGGCAAAGCATATAGACATCCTGGTGGTGGGTACCCGAAATATGCACAATTACCCGCTGCTGGAGCTACTGGGTAAGATAGATAAACCGGTGATTCTCAAACGCGGAATCGCGGCAACCTATGATGAATGGCTGGCAGCAGCAGAATACATCATGGAAAGCGGAAACGAGCGCGTGATCCTATGTGAGCGCGGCATCCGCACCTTTGAGCGGGAAACACGTTATACGCTGGATATTTCGGCTATAGCGATGATAAAGAGTAAAAGCAAACTTCCCATCATTATCGATCCTTCTCATGCCGCGGGAGATCGGACTTTGGTGCCATCTCTGGCTTTGGCCGCTATCGCCGCCGGAGCAGATGGCCTGATGATAGAATCTCAATTGAATCCCAAAGATAGCATTTGTGATGCAAGTCAAACCGTGAGCCCGGATGTGATCAGCATGATCCTGAGCCTTGCTCCAGAGCTGCGCTCACTCACCAAAAAGGCGAACTTTTGAAATACTATATAGAAACCTACGGCTGTCAGATGAATGTAGCGGATACTGAGCTCATCATCTGTATCCTGAACGATGCCGGTTACAAATATGTTCAAGACATTGATGCTGCAGACATTCTGCTCTTTAATACCTGTTCGGTGCGCGAGCATGCAGAGCAGAGAGTTTTGGGTAGAATCTCAAACGAGCGGCATCGGAAAAAGAGCAAACCAGAGCTGAAGATAGTGCTGTTGGGCTGCATGGCACAGAGGATAGGGGAGAGGCTGATAAGGGAAGACCTGGGGATAGATTATGCCGTGGGAGTAGATCAATACAAGGCCCTGCCCCGCCTCCTGGAGCAGAATCAGGGCTGCTTGCTGGATTTTGATACAAACGAAAATTATCAGCATCTGCTGCCTGTACATCAGGGTGAACATTGCGCATTTGTAACCATCATGCGGGGTTGTAACAATTACTGTTCATACTGTATAGTTCCATACGTGCGCGGCAGAGAACGCAGCCGTCCTTATGAGGATATTTTGCAGGATCTGCAAAGTGCAGTGAAACGAAACATGAAGGACGTCACTCTGCTGGGGCAAAACGTGAATTCATATCACTGGAAGGATTTAAGCTTTCCGGCCTTGCTGAAAAGACTGCAGGAGGATGTGCCGGAGCTATACAGGCTGCGCTTTGTGACCTCTCATCCCAAAGACCTTTCCGACGATCTGGTTCAGGTAATGGGAGATGGCGGTAAGCTATGCGAGCATATACATTTACCCATGCAAAGCGGCAGCAATGCCAGCCTGATACGCATGAACCGCTCTTACACTTATGAGCAGTATCTAAACCGGGTAAAAGCCCTCAGGGCAGCCTCAAAAGACATCGCTATCACTACAGACCTTATTGCAGGTTTTCCGGGTGAAACCCAGGAGCATTTTGAAGCTACCTTGTCAGCAATGCGTGAAATCGAATTTGATTATGCATTTTGTTTTAAATACAGTGAGCGGGAAGGAACTGCTGCGGCCAAATATCAGGATCAGCTTCCGGAAGAGCTTCGCCTGAGCAGATTGCAAACCATGATCGAACTGCAGCGAGAAATCACACTCAATAAATTCCGCGCTCAGATCGGAAAGGAAGTCGAAGTCTATGTGGAAAGCTTTAGTAAAAAAAGTATGCGCCAGGTATCAGGCAAGACCAGAGATTTCAAAATAGCGGTTTTAGACGGCGATCGATCTCAGATTGGAACTTTGGTACGGGCAAAAGTTATTGCTGCGACAGCGGGGACACTGATCTGTGAGTAAGATATATACTTGTCGCCTTAAGGCATGTTATGTAAACTTGCCGGCATCCAGGCATCGTCCTCAGGTGCAGATACTTGCATCTTCCCCATCTAAAGTATTGGAGACTATATGAAAAGCATGACCGGCTTTGGGAAAAGCCATAAAACACAAAGCAATATCGAATGTGACATTGAAATAAAAAGTGTGAACGGCCGCTATCTGGATCTAAAAACCTATGTTCCTCGTGAATTGAGCTTTTTTGAGCACACCCTCCGCAAAGAGCTTTCAAAATACGTCAGCCGTGGCACTATCGAGATCAGGGTCAATACAAATGACCTGCGAGAGCCTAAAGTGCGCTTAAACGAGTCTAAATTGCGAAAATACCATGAAATCATCTTGCAAGCCCAAAAAGTACTGGGTATCAAGGGCGATCCCCCTTTGGAGTATATCCTGGAAGAACCGGGTGTGATCCAAAGCGTAAATCAGCTGGATGAAGACCCTGATATGCTGCAGATTTTGCAGGAAACCTTAAGCGAAGCCTTGAACAACCTGCAAAGCTCTATGTATAAGGAAGCCGTGGATATCAAAGAGGTTCTGATGAATTCCATGCACCAGATTCTGCCTGCTATCAAGCGCATCAGTAAACAAATCCATCCCTTCAAAGAAGAGCTCTTTAACAATATGATGAAGCGCAGCCACGAGATAGTGAACACTTACAAGCTGGAAAATATGGAGCAGCGTATAGTGCAAGAGCTTGCTATATATATTGATAAGTACGATATACAGGAAGAGATGAGTCGCCTGGAATCACATATCAGCACTTTTTTGGACACCTTGAACCGACCCAAACAAGATGATATCGGGAAGACCCTGAATTTCATCAGCCAAGAGATGCAGCGCGAGGCGAATACTCTGGGCTCTAAATTCTCCAATAGCAAGACTTTCCCCGATATACTGATCATCAAAGAAGAGATAGAAAAGTGCAGGGAGATAGTGCAAAATGTCGCCTAAACCTCTGCTTTCCTGGAAATCTTGGCCTTTTGTGGAACGTCCTTTGAGCTCGACTCTGCTGGTTGCCTTCCTCATTTTCCTGAATTTCTTTCTGTATAGACTGGCCATAGTACAGTGGAGCATGCCTTTCTTCTATATAGCCGGCTGGGTCTTGGTAATAGGCAACCTTCTCCCCTACTTCATTATTACAGAATACGAACTTTACGAGCGTGAAGTCCGCATACGTTACATATTCTTCAAAGTTAGACGTCCCTGGACAGATTTTGGATGTTTTTACAAGGACAAACGCGGAGTAATGCTATCTACATTTAAAGTGCCCAGAAGACTGGATCCTTTTAGAGGTCAGTCTCTGCGCTTTTCCAAAACTGGAGCAGAACTGCCGGCCCTGCTCGAGATCTTAAGAGAGAAAATCGGCAAAGAATATTAAAGGAACAATATGAGTACCAACAATATAAAAGATAAGATATCAAGTATATTATCGAAAAACTACCCCAAAGGTCTTACCTACAGTGAGATATGCTCAGAAACAGGCTCTACCAAGAAGACAAAATCCTCTGTGAGCCAAAGCCTGGCGGCTATGCTACTGGATGGAAAGCTCATCAAAGAACGAAAACGCTACCGGCTCAGCAAGCCACCACGAGAAGCTGCTCAAGAAGCTCCGAAGCAGGAAAAGCTGCAACAGCAGAGCTCGGCTCTCATCGAAGGCACATTTGACGCCACCTCTTTGGCCCGGGACCGCTCCTTTGCCTTTGTGCGCACTCCCGAACATGACTATTTCGTAGATAGCGAAGACACCTTGAATGCCTATCATAACGACAAAGTCCTTATTGAAGCCCGTAAACGCAGCCGTCAGGGCGAAAGTGGAGTGGTGAGGCGGATAGTCAAAAGGGCCAATGAAATGCTCCCCGGAAGCGTCGGAAAGGTTCAAAACCGTTGGATCTTCGTAGCGTCAAACCCCAAGATCCATACCTGGTTTGAGATCAGTGATCTGGGCAATGCTCAGCCGGGGCAAAAGGTTATACTCACCGTTACAAACTGGGGCAATCCCCTTAGCAACAAGATGCCGGTGGGCAAGATCACCGAGATTTTGGGCGAATCTGGCGATCCTCAGGTGGAGCTATTGGCAGTGATCCGTGAATATCAACTGCCCCTGGAATTCCCTCAGGAGGTGATAGAAGAAGTATCCCGCCTGCCGGAGCATCCACAAAAGGCCGATATCTCAAAGCGTCTGGACCTCAGAAGCCTTTTTACCTTCACGATAGATCCTGCTTCTGCCAAGGATTTTGATGATGCCATTTCTATCAAGAAGCTGGATAAGGGCTATAGACTTTGGGTTCACATTGCAGACGTAGCACATTATCTGCCAATAAATAGCCTTGCTTTTGCTGAGGCGGCCAAACGGGGGAATAGCTTTTACTTTCCCAAGAAGGTGATTCCCATGATTCCGGAGCGGCTTTCGAATCTTATCTGTAGTCTCAGACCTGGAGAAGATAAGCTTTGCATGACGGTTGAGACTGATTTTGACCTCAGCGGCCGGGTGCAAAAACAGCGGCTGTATGAGAGCGTGATATCCTCTGATGCCCGTCTCGCTTATGAGGATGTGGATGATCTTTTTGAAGGCAAACCCTCTCAACTCTCCCCCACCCTCAAAAAGGCACTGCAAGAAGGCCGGAAGCTGTCCAGAAAGCTCACCATAAAGGCTAAAGACGAAGGATACATCTTCTTTGATCTGCCCGACATCGAATATGAATATGACGAGGATGGCTTTGTGCATCGCCTCAGCCTGGCTGAAGAAACCGAGAGTCATAAATTGATCGAAAACTTTATGCTCGTGGCTAATAAGTATGTGGCCACAGAGCTCTCCAAGCGTGCCCCGGCAACAATATTTCGCATCCATGAAGACCCTGATAGCCAGAAGATTGAGCGTATGGCTACCGTGCTTGATTTCTACGGAATATCCTATATAGAAAAAGAGAACCTGAATAAAAGCATACAACATCTTTTATACTCGCTTCCCAATAAGGACTACCACAGAGTCTTTGATCGCATCATCCTCAGAAGCATGAAGAAGGCGAAATATACCACCGAGCACATTCGCCATTTTGGCCTGTCTTTGGAGGATTACACTCACTTCACCAGCCCCATCCGCCGGCTTTGTGATCTGGCTGTGCATCATCTGTGCAAGCGTTATATATGCAAAACCAGTAAGGAAAACATCAGCAAAGAACAGATCAAGCATTGGGCCAGCGTAGCTTCAGAACAGGAACTTCAGGCCGATCAATCCGAGCGTGATATCGAGCGCGTGTATAGCGCCACCTTTATGAAAGATCGGATAGGTGATGAGTTTACGGCCATGATGGTCTCAGCCAATAGCTCTGCAGCTTTCCTGCGTTTGAACGAGATGCCGGTGACGGCTGTGCTGAAAAAGGATCAATTTGGCAAAGGCAAGTGGGAATTCCACGAACGGGAAATGCGCTTTGTAAATCCCGCTAACAACCGGTCTTTTGAGCTCATGGACAGCCTGAAGGTAAGGATCATGGAAGTAAGCGACGATGTTTACCTGGAGCTTACCGATGCTCCTGATGCTCACACACATTATCACAATATCAAGAGGCCGGCTGCAACAGGCAGTAAAAACGGCAAGAAAAGAATAAGGGTTGACGTAAGAGCTGCCCGCAAAAAAAGTGACAATAAGACAAGAAAGCAAAGCAGGAAGAAAAAATAATGAAGCAAGCAATAGGGATATTTGATTCCGGAGTGGGTGGACTTACGGTCTTTAAAGCGATACGTCAGGCTTTCCCCCAGCAGGATTTGATCTATTTCGGGGATACCGCCAGAGTACCGTATGGGCCAAAATCTCCGAATACTATCATAGAATACTCTGTGCAAAATGCCAGATTTCTTTTGCAACAAGGAATCAAGACCCTCATCGTGGCTTGCAATACCTCTTCCTCTGTGGCTATACCTGATCTGAGCAAGCTTAGCAATATCCCCATTATCGGGGTGATAGATCCCGGCAGTGAAATAGCCGTAAGGTCCACTGAGAACAAAAAGATCGGGGTGATCGGAACCGAAGGAACCATCCGCAGCAAGGCTTACAGCAAGGCGATCAAAAGCCTTGAGCCCAATGCACAGGTCTTTTCCCTGGCCTGTCCCCTCTTCGTTCCCATTGTGGAAGAAGGCTGGCAGGATCATCCCATCGCGCTCAGGATCGTGCAGGAATATCTAAAGCCTATGAAAGATAATGATATAGACACTCTGGTGCTGGGCTGCACTCACTATCCCCTGCTTTCCCACGTGATCCAGGAATACCTGGGCGAAAAGGTGAAGCTGGTGGATAGCGCCAATGCCATTGGCGAGTATCTGAAAAAGCTAATGCCTGCAGAGCATGATGCCAAGCCCGGTAAAGACAGTTATTTTGTAAGTGATAACGAAGATAAATTTGCCACTATCGCCAGCAGAATTCTCGGCGCAGACCTTAGCACATTGAAACGAGTGCGGCTGTACGAGAGCTGGTTTGTAGAATAAACTTTATGCCCGGTGGCATAATATGTCTTACCGGAAAAATATGTGTTTGATAAAAATATAATAGAGAGGATACCATGAAACCTATCATTTTGACTTCCGCCATTACGGGAGCGGAAACCACCCGTAAAGACCAGCCCAATCTACCTGTGACCCCCCAGGAGCAAGCCCGCGAAGCTAAAGCCTGCTTTGAAGCAGGAGCCCGGGTGATCCACCTTCATGTTCGTGAAGACGACGGCACTCCCAGCCAAAGACTGGAGCGTTTTAAGGAGTCCATATCCGCCATCCGCGAGGCTGTGCCGGAAATAATCATCCAAATCAGCACCGGTGGAGCAGTAGGCGAACCTTTTGAGAAAAGACTGGCCCCTCTTGCCCTCAAACCGGATATGGGTACGCTCAACGCCGGAACCTTGAATTTTGGTGATGAGATCTTCATCAACCACCCCCAGGACATCATCCGTCTGGCCGAAGCTTTTAAAGAATACAACGTAGTGCCCGAAGTAGAAGTATATGAATCCGGGATGATCGATGTGGTAAGCAAACTGGTCAAAAAAGGCATTATCACTCATACTCCTCTGCATATCCAATTCGTTTTGGGAGTGCCTGGCGGCATGAGTGGCAAGCCCAAAAACCTGCTGTATATGATCGAACATCTGGCAGAGGAAATTCCTACAGCTACCTGGGCTGTGGCCGGAATCGGCAGATGGCATCTGCCCACTTCGATGGTGGCAATGGTAGCCGGTGGCCATATCCGCTCTGGCTTTGAAGACAATATCTTCTATCACAAAGGCGTAATTGCAGATTCCAATGCTCAGCTGGTAGCCAGACTTGCCCGCATTGCCGATGAGATTGGACGTCCTATAGCCACTCCAGCGCAGGCTCGTGAAATCTTAGCTTTACCTGCCAGGTAAGGAGAGCTGATGCACTTAAGCGAAAATGCGCAGATAGTACTGCAAAAGCGCTACTATAAAAAAGACGAAAAAGGTGACTTTATCGAGGATTGGGAAGCTCTGGTCGAGCGCGTTTCCAAAAATATTGCCAATGGCGATAAAGCCCTGTATGAGAAGTTTTACGCACTCTTGGATAGTGGAGATTTCTTACCAAATTCTCCCACTTTGATGAATGCCGGGGCGGATTTGCAACAGCTTTCAGCCTGTTTCGTGCTGCCCATTGAGGATAGCATGGAAAGCATCTTTGAGACCGTGAAAAACGCCGCTTTGATCCATAAAAGCGGCGGAGGCACCGGCTTTTCCTTCAGCAGATTGAGAGAGGCCAATGCCCGCGTGCGCTCTACCAATGGCGTATCCAGCGGGCCCATCTCCTTTATGAAGGTCTTCAATTCCGCCACAGATGCGGTGAAGCAGGGCGGTACTCGTCGTGGCGCCAATATGGCTATCCTGAATGTAGATCATCCCCAGATTCTGGATTTTATTACCTGTAAAAAGAATCCTCTGGAACTGACCAATTTTAATATCAGCGTAGCTCTTACCGAGAATTTTATGCGCGCTATGAACGAAGACAAGGACTATGATCTCATCTCCCCACATACCGGCAAAGTAGCAGGACAGCTCCATGCCGGCAAGGTATTTGACCTCATTGTGGAAATGGCCCACAAAAATGGAGAACCAGGCATAGTATTTTTAGACAGGATCAATCAGGTAAACCCCACTCCGGCTTTGGGGGACATAGAATCCACCAATCCCTGTGGAGAGCAGCCGCTTTTGCCAAATGAAGCCTGCAATCTGGGCTCCATAAACCTGGCTGCCCTGGCCGTAGAAGATGACATCAATTGGATTCGGCTGCGGGAAGTGGTGCGAGACAGCGTGGACTTTTTGGACTGCGTGATAGACCAATCCTCATACCCTTTGCAGATTATTGCCGAAATGTCCAGGTCAAACCGTAAGATCGGCCTTGGTGTGATGGGCTGGGCAGACCTGCTTTATCAGCTTAAAATACCGTATATGAGTCAGGAAGCGGTGGATTTAGCAGAGCGAGTGATGGAATTCATCGATTTTGAAGCCAAGACCCGAAGCATGGAGCTGGCCCGGGAAAAGGGCAGTTTCCCAAATTTCCAACAGAGCATTTACGCCCAGGGCGAGCTTAATCGCGAAGGGAAATACTGCGATTGGGAAAAGCTGGCCCGGGACATTCAGGAAAATGGGCTTCGTAATGCCACTCTCACCACCATCGCCCCCACCGGCACCATCAGCATGATCGCGGATACATCCAGCGGAGTCGAACCTCAATTTTCTCTGGTTTACGTGAAAAACGTGATGGACGATGCAAAGCTGCTCTATGTGAATAAATGGTTTGAAGCAAGTCTGGAAGAATGGAATCTGCTTACTCAGGAACTCCTGGAAGAAGTGGGTCAAAGCGGCTCTGTGGCACATATCACCGAGATTCCGGATGAACTGCAGGAGACCTTCCAAACTGCTCACGATATAAATCCAAATTGGCATATCCGCATGCAAGCTGCTTTTCAAAGATATACCGACAACGCGGTAAGCAAGACCATCAATTTCCCGAATAGCGCCACGATCGAAGACATTCGCGAAGCGTATCTGCTGGCATACCGACTTGGTTGCAAAGGAGTTACCGTATATCGTGATGGCAGCAGGGACAATCAGGTTCTTTCTGTAGGATCAAGCACTCAGGACAAGAGCCCTGAAGAGCGGAAGGTAGGCCCCAGACAGCGTCCGGAGGTAACCCATGGCGTTACCCAACGCCTGGAAACCGGCTGTGGACACATGTATGTGACCATCAATACAGATTCTCAAGGAGCCTGTGAAGTCTTTGTCCAGATGGGAAAAGTAGGCGGTTGCGCTTCTGCTCAATTGGAAGCCATAGCCCGGCTCTCTTCTCTGGCACTGAGGTCTAGGATCAAGATTGAAGCCATCATCCGCCAGCTCAAGGGCATACGCTGTCAATCCCCGATGTGGCACAAAGGTAAGATGATCACCTCTTGCGGCGATGCTGTAGGTCAGGCTTTGGAGAATTTCCTCAGCATGCAGATCAATGGAGAACTGAAATCTATCCACTTCAAAGCCGCGCAAGGTGCAGTTTCTCTGGATAATAACCCCAAAGCCCAGGTAGCCACCTGTCCGGACTGCGGATCTGGCATTGAACACGTGGAAGGATGTCTGAAGTGCCCATCTTGCGGATGGTCAAAATGTTAAGGAGTATCAATGCGTTGTAAAAAATGCAATACCCGTTTGGGAAACCACGATTTGTGGTGCATGTCCTGCGGGGTTCAAAGCCCTGTGGTCAAGACCGATCTGGCTGCATTAAAGAGCCTGAAACACACCCGTAAAGAGCTGAAGGGTAAGACCGCTTCCATGGTTCCTGCTATGGGCTTCAGCATCATCCTGGGAGTAGTTCCGATCGCGATTCTGGTCTGGATATTTACCCAGTATATCAATAACGAGATCAATACCATTGGCCAGCTTATTATAAACCTATCTCTGAAGTCTGTGCTGATAAGCCTCTTTGTACCAATGCTTTTGCTTCCATTCAGCGTGATCAGTAATCAAAGGGATTATACTCTGAAACTGAAGGACTTGTGGGCAAATATGAAGCATTATCCCAGATATCTGCTTTTTGCTCTGGCCAATGCTTTAGTGCTGATGGTCTTTTATCTGATCTGCTTTGGGTTTCCAGGCTTTGCCAGTGATCCAATCTTAAGATTGGTCTGGATCGTTTTGGTAAATTACTGGCTTGCCATATCGCTGCCGGCTGTGGTGGTGATGGAGATCAGGGAAGTGAATCCGATCAAGGCCCTAAAGCTCAGCTATCAGCATTTTGCCGATGTACGCTGGAATATCTACCTCCTGGCTTTGCTGATGATTCTTGTTAATGGCCTTGCCTTTGGGCTCGCCATCTTCCCCATGCTCTTCACTCTGCCATGCGCGTTCTTTGCCCTTCGGGATTACGTCTTAAAACTGGAAAATTACGAACTGTTGGACTACAGGCTCTAAGCTATGAATCGCAAAGAAATCTTTTCTCTGATCATCCTGATCGTGGTAGTTTCTTTTGGGGCATACCAATATTTCACCCGGGAATACCCTGAAATCCGCAGCAAATATATCCTGGACACCATTGTAGAAATATCAGCCACTTCAAAATCCAAGAATGTGGGCTCTGATATTGAAAAGACATTCAAGCTGATCCAGGACTTGGAAACCAAACTTAATGAATACAGCTCCGATAGCATGATCACCCAGATCAACAGCAGCAGCGAAGAACATTTTGATATGGACCCAGATCTGTATGAATTGCTGGTAATTGCAGATAGTCTGTGGCAGATGACGGATGGCGCTTTTGATCCCACCATCAAGCCGGTCTGGGATTTATGGGGTTTTGGTACAGAAGAGCCTGCTATTCCGGATTCCCTGCTCATCAAAGCTGAGCTTAATAAAGTGGATTTTAGCCGTATCAAATACGATAAAAAGCAGCTCTACAAACCGCAGGGTATGCAGATCACCTTCGGCGCCCTTGCCAAAGGTTATATCCTGGATAAAGCCCTGGATTATATGAAACAGCGCGGTCTCTTGAGAGGCTTTGTAAACAGCCGCAGCTCCATGACTTTCTTCGGCTACAATATCAGTCCTCTGGTCTATATTCAACACCCCAGAAAAGATGATGACAGCATTGCCAGCTTCAAGGCAAACAACCTCAGCATCGGCACCAGCGGCGATTATCAACAGTTTTTTGAAGATGGCGGCCAGCGTTATCACCATATCCTGGATGCCCATAACGGCCTGCCTGTGCGAAACATCTTTTCAGTCTCCGTAGTCACCGAAAAAGCGGCTTGGGCTGATGGCCTTTCCACTGCGCTTTTCACTATGGATCCCCAACAGGCTTTACAGCTGGTCCGGGAGCTGCCAAATACCAATACCGTAATCTACTACCAACAGGATGATGCCATCTTCTCTTTGAAGACAGAAGGCATGAAAAGCCTGAATTTTAATGAGAATCTATGAAAATACCAGACTTACAAAGTCAAAATGACACCCGTAATACCATGATAGATAAGGTAGGTATCAAAGGCCTGCGCTATCCAATCGTGGTGGAAGACCGGGCCAACGAAATCCAGCACACAGTGGCTGATCTGAATATCTATGTGGAGCTTCCGCATCACATGCGGGGCACACACATGAGCCGCTTTGTGGAAATCCTGCACCACTATCACCAGGAAGCCCTGATCGGCAATCTGGAGCCGTTTTTGAGCGAACTCAAAACTTCTCTCAAAGCCGAGGCTGCTTACATCGATATTGCCTTCCCTTACTTCCTCACCAAGAAAGCGCCGGTTTCCAAAATAGCCTCCATCCTGGCTTATGATTGCGTATTCAGCGCCTCTTTGAAGGATGAGTATGAGCTCTTGATCGGAGTTACCGTGCCAGTCACCACGCTCTGTCCTTGTTCCAAAGAAATATCCGATGCCGGTGCGCATAACCAACGCAGCAAAATCACCATCAAGGTAAGCTATACTGGCTTCGTCTGGCTGGAAGAGCTCATTGAGCTGGCAGAAGCCACCGCTTCCTGCGAGATCTATTCCCTGCTCAAACGCGTGGATGAAAAGTATGTGACCGAAAAGGCATATAATAATCCCAAGTTTGTGGAAGATATAGTGCGGGAAATCACCTTGCGTCTGCAGAGTGATGAGCGGATCACCGGCTTCTTTGTGGAATCCGAAAACGCTGAATCCATCCATTTACATAATGCCTATGCCATGATCTCGCGCCCCGGTAAATGAAGATCAATAGCACCCGACCTCTGGCACTGAAGCAGCATTTTGCGCCTAATTCTCTCAAGCTGCTCTATGCTCCGGACTCATCCAATCCCTTGATTTGCTTGCAGCTATACATCCGCACGGGCTCCATTCAGGAAGACAGCGGCGAGTATGGCTATGCCCACTTTTTGGAGCATCTCAGCTTCAAATCCACGTATAAGTATCCCGATAATGCCCTCAGCAGCAAAGCCTCTGAAATTGGCGCCATGCTCAATGCTTATACAGATTACGACGCCACTTGTTACTATCTGGTATTGCCCTCAGAACATCTGGAAGCCGGAATGGATATCCTTGCCCAAATGGCTTTTCAGGTAGATTTTAATCAGAAAGACGTGCTGACCGAGAAAAGCATTATTATCGAGGAAATCCACCAATATGAAGCCGAACCGGAGATGGATTTTATCGAGTATATCCAAACCCACTATTTTGAAGACAGTCCGCTGGGGCGACCCGTTCTGGGTAATGTAAAATCCATCAAAGCAGCCTCATTGCGCAAATTGAAAGGTTTTTACCAAAAACACTATCATGCCGGAAATGCGTTCCTGGTGGCTACCGGTGATTTTGATGAAGCGCAGCTCAAGCTGCAATTCAATTCTTACTTCGGCGATTGGCGAGCCCTAAGCCCTCAAAAACTAAATGTCGCTTCTCATCTCCCCCACTCCTGGCGGGTATTCCACCGCGCCAAAAACGGACGTGAATATCTCGCCATAGCCCTGCCGGAGCTGAATGAAAGCCATCCAGACAGCGAGGCTTTACACATCGCCATCCGCTATCTGGCCATAGGAAAATCATCGGTTTTGCACAAGACTCTGGTGGAAAAGGAAAAGCTTTGCTCTTCGGTAAAAGTCTCCTCTTTGGCTGGATTGCTTCCCGGAGCCAGCGTGATCCTGCTTGCTCCCAGCAAAAAAGGGCAGCAGGCCAGGATCATGAAGACCTTTTTCAAAGCCTGGGCAGACCTGCTAAAGTTTGGAGTGCCCGCAGAGGATGCTCAGCTCATCAAGCTGGACATCATTCACAATTGGATTTACAGCTTTGACGGGGTGGAGCATATAGCCAATCTCATTGCCGCCGAGGAATTTAATGGAGACCTCAGCCGCGTCTCAAATTACGGGGCTTATATCGAATCCATCACAGACCAGGAAGTCTTATCCGCAGCGCGAAGATTCTGGCAGGCAAAGCACATGGCCTTCTTTTATCAATCTAAACAGCCCATTAGCCCCGCTCTGCACAAAGAATTAGAGCTTGGCCACAGCCAGGACCTGCCTCTGGCAGATGAAAATGCTACTCATAAATATCAGGGCAATCTGCAGGACATTTGCCAGACGGCAAAGCAAAACAAGCCTCTCTTTCCCCAATATCATAGCTACAGGCTTTCTAATGGTCTAAAATTCATCTATCATTATCAACCCGGTAAGGACGTCTGTGGATATGCCTTATCCAGCCCGCTTTCGCAACTCACAGAGTCCAGAATCGGCCTGAATTACTTTGGAACCGCGCTGATGCTCTATGGCACCCAAAAGCGTAATCACGATCAGATTATGAAGTTTTCGCGACAGCATGGTTTTAATATCCGGCTGCTGCATCATCTGGACAGCAGCATCTTTCGCGGCAAATGCGATGTTTCAGATCTGCCCGCCGTGATGGAATTGCTCAGCGAAATAGTTCATGAACCTCTATTTGATAAAGCCTATCTGTCTATGCTGAAAAGCGCCTCTGCGGACAGCGTCCGTCGTGAGCGTGATTATCCCGTCAGTATGGCTTACAAAACCTGGTTCAGGCAGCTATTTGGCAAGAAAAACAATCTTTATAGCGCCACCGGCACTATTGCTGATATTGCATCTATCAGGATTCAGGATTGCGAGCAGTGGTTTGATAGCTGGGATCTGGGAGAGGATTTTGCGCTTGCCATCGTGGGATCGCTTCAGCCACAAAAAGTCTATGACCTGGCTGAAAAGTATTTTGGCCAGGGCTATGGCACCAAACGTATTCCGCCCGCCGCACTGAAATATGAACAAAGACCCGCCTCTTCCCGCCGGGTTTATCGGAAATTGGATCAATCCATCATCCATATCGGCGGCATCGGCTGTCCGGCCTCAAATCGTAGCGATAATTCCGCTTTCCACGTCCTGGCCCATATCATGGGTGGAGATATTTCATCCCGAATGTATGATATTCTGCGCGAACGCTTTGGCTTTGCCTATCAAACTGGCTTTGATTTTTATTCCATCCAGGACCTGGGCTTTTGGTATGCCTATGCTTTTTGCGATTCCAAGCTTTACCTGAATTGCCTCAATAGCATGCGCGAGATATTGGCCGATCTGCTCAAGAATGGCATTAGTCAAAAAGAACTGGATACAGCCAAGAACTATCTTATAGCCATGTCACGCTTTGACCATGAGAGCGCTTCCTTTAAGGCATCCACCATCGCAAATCTAATCTCACTGGACTATGACTTAAATTTTTATCTGGACACAGAGCAGCGCATCACAAACGTAAGTTTGGCGCAGATTCATGACCTGATTCAGCTCTACTTACATCCGGAAAATCAAACCAGCTTTGTAATGGTATAGTATGAAAACACTTGGCATAGATATTGGCTCCCGCAATACCAAAATCGTCATCTTTGATCATGAGCAGAGCGAGATAGTCTTTAGCGCCTGGCAGGCTACCCAGGTCTCAGCTACCCAGGCTGTGGATGAACTTTTGCAAAAAGCCCGATCAGCCGGAACCGCAGAAGACATCGCCCTTTCTTGTGTAACCGGCTACGGTAGGAAGATGTACACCCGAGCAGATCTGATCAAAAGTGAGATTAGCTGCCATGCTGCAGCCTGCTATTTACTCTTTCCCCAGGCCAGAACTGTAATCGATATCGGTGGTCAGGATTCCAAGATTATCATCTTGAACGAAGATGGCAGCGTTAAAGACTTTGTGATGAACGACAAATGCGCGGCTGGCACAGGCAGATTTCTGGAAATGACTGCCTTACGGCTGGAATGTGATTTGGATGAGCTCTCAGATCTGGCCTCAAAATCCGATCTTGAAATCCCCTTGAGTTCCACCTGCGTCGTCTTTGCCGAAACCGAGATAATCGGCCTTCTTGCTACCGGAAATACGGTGGCCAATATCGCCAGAGCGGTAAATATGAGCATCGCCCGCAGAATATATGTCCAGATGGCGCCACTAAGCTGTGAGCCTCCCATAGTCTTTACCGGAGGTGTGGCCCAGGGCGCAGATTTGGCAAATTGTATAGGTAAAATGCTGGATACAAAGCTGCTCATCCCTCCCGATCCTGAGATCACCGGCGCCTTGGGTGCCGCCCTGCTTGCCAGATGAAATACGATTTTCACCTGCATACCCAGTTCAGTTTTGATAGCAGAATGACGGGAGAAGAGCTGCTTCAGAAGGCTGTCAAACTGGAGTATGATGAGATCGCCATTACCGAGCATTTGGACCTGCTGCCCCAGGAACTCAGCATTCATGGTCTGCCTTCGCTCAGCAAGTATCAGACCTATATCAGAGCACTGCAGGAGAAATACCCTGAAGTGAAGCTGCATAAGGGCATTGAGATCGGAGATTACCACCAGGTGCAGTATTTTGCCCAAAACCTGATCTCTGGCTTTGACTTTTTCCCCATTCTGGGCTCTGTCCACTTTGTTTCGGAACACTTAAACGTAGCCATTCCCCTCAAAAAACCTCTCAGCCAAAAGGAAGTGAAAGATTACTATCTGCACAATCTCAAACTCGTAAGCACCTGTGAGATAGATATTCTGGCGCACCTGGGTGTGTATAAGAGATACTACGAAAGTGCTCCAGACGAGAGCTTTGCCCTCAGCATCATCAAAGATATCTTCCAGGTCATGATTGAGCGCGGCATCGCCCTGGAAATAAATCTGAGCAGCTTGCGCAAACCCTATCAGGAAGTTATTACGGAACCGCACTACCTCCAAATCTATCAGGACATGGGTGGCAGCCTCTTTTCCCTGGGCTCAGACGCGCATGTTTTAGATGCCTTTGGAGAAGCCCATATCATAGCAAAAAAGCTGGGGATTGAGTCTATAGCCCCACGACATAGAAGACAGCTTTATTCATAAAAGAACGTTGCACATAAAAATGGACATAAAGTATATGTAAAAATGTCTTGACAAGATAGATAGACTCTATAATATGGCTCCATCATTAGACAGGAGTTAATCATGGAAAAAGAGATCATCACAATGGCCGACCAAGAGCTTGCAAACCGCATAGAAAAGCGGAGTCACTTTCTTAAAGACACAGAGCAGATTATAGACTGGAAGCGGATCAATAAGGTCCTTTCAAAGGTAGAGATCAGGCGTACTTCAGTAGCTGGCAGAGATGCCTTTTCTGCTGAGGTCATGTTCCGTATCATGTTGCTTCAGATCTGGTACAAGCTTTCTGATTACCAGATGGAAGAACAGCTTGGTTGTAACATCATATTCATGTGGTTCTGTAACTTGAGTTTATAAAGTCCCAGCCGGACATTCGACCATTTGTCGTTAGCAGAATTAGATAAAGATCTTGCGGTATCCATTTATCTAATAGCCCCCGTTTAAGTCCTCCCGTAGCCTGTTATCAGGGTAGGGGTGCCAACGACATGGTTGAATTCATCAAGTATGCTGAAGTGAATTGCACTGTTCAGATCAATGAATACAAGCACTTTGAAGGCATCAGCCCCGAGCTTTGGCACTTCCACATCGGCGGTTATCAGGTGCTGCACAAATACCTCAAAGACCGCAAGGGCAAGACCCTGAACGATCCTATCCACTATTGCAGGATGGTGACGGCTCTGGCATTGACAATTGAGATACAGGCACACATTGACTATAGCATTGATACTTTGATCCAATAGAAAAGCCCGGGTTGCCCCGGGCTTATTCACATGGTCTTATGTACTATTTCATCAAGAGCATTTTTGATGTAAGGGTTTTATTCGGAGTTGACATCCTATAGAAGTAAATGCCAGAAGAAACTGTTCTTCCTGCGTCGTCTTTGCCATCCCATACGATGTGGTGTTTGCCGGATGACATCTTCTCACTAAGAAGAGTTTTGATTCGTTGTCCACGGATATTGTAAATATCCAGATTGCAGGCCATTTCCGAAGGTAAACTAAAAGATATAGTAGTGGTAGGATTAAATGGGTTGGGATAGTTGCTGTTTAATTCAACCGTTTTTATCGCATATTCATTGCCTTCAGTCCCTTCAAAATTGGTCAGCAAAGATATTATCTCATCATGAATCTGAGCATACTCCAGAGCAGTAGTTGATTTTCTATGACACTTTTCAGGAAGCTTTTTTGCACCACTTTCGACTAACATATAGTAACTATATGCTTCATCTAATTCCGCCAGTAGTTGTTCCTGGTCACTTGGAGGATCGTCAATGATCTGTTCAAGATAAAATATGGCATCTTCATATTCTTTGTTAGACATTGATAACAGCCCCAGGGCCTCTAATTTGTGGTACTCCAAAGCCTCTTCGTCTATAAGATGAAGATAGCTGAACAACTCATCGGGATCGTCTCCTATTGCTTTTATGAGGTGTGGTAAGTAAGGAAGGGCTTTTTTCGCTGTATCAGTGTCCGAATATTCTGAAACGATGCTTTTCATCATATCATAAGCAGATTCGAAATCCTTAATGTATATGTTATCTAAAGCTGCTGCATATATGATTTCTGCTTCACCGGTCGTTGGATTCCCGAATACAAAGTTATTGAAGTCAGGAAGGAATCTTGTTGGTTCAGTAGTATCAATAGCAAGATTCCCAACATGTACACTTCCGCCTTGAGGGCACCCTAAGGCAACTAGAAGATATTTGTCAAATGTGTTCGGATCATAATTCGGATCACTTACTGAAGCCAAGGGCATATTAGGCGTGTTTGCAAAATAAGGGAAACCGTGATACAAAGAAATCACTTCCGCTGATCCATTATTGCTAATGCTCACATTGCCGAAGATTTGGTTTTGTAAGCTACCTAAATTCAAATACCCGAATCTATCATTATCATGTATGGAAGAACTTTGAGATTGGGCGTTCAGCCTAAATCCAGCATGCCTCAATTCAAGGCCGCTCCCCATATTATAGGCAATTTCTGAGTTCATCATAAATCCAAAATCTTGGGATGGATAGTTAATTGACAAACCAGTCGAACCGTTATGATTTATATGGGAATTGAGTACATTGAGCACACTTTCATTAGCATATATACCATATTCATTATGATGGTAATTAGTATTGTTTAGAGTCAAATAAGAGCCAGCTAACACTTGCAACTGTCCACAATTGGTAATTTCATTATTGGATATCTCAATGTCGCTATTGATTAGCCTTATATAATAGACATTATTGATGTCCGCCATGATGTATGATGGGTTGTCAGGTTCACGAATTATATTTTTTATTGTAATCCCATCCCACACTGAGCTTCCACCGATATATGAACCAGAATCCATCTCAATCTTGCTATTATCAATGATGAACCTATCTCCTGGAATCTCAATTTCTCCCCCATACATTGAACCATTACCAGAACTGGCAGGATCATAATAGTAACGAAATGTTTCTCCGCTAAACACAGAATTTTCTGTTGCCTTGAACTGACTGCCTCCGGATATTGAAACTGAAGAACGTCCGCTCAGATGCAGATTAGCACTGCTCAGGTTAACAAGTGAATTAGTAGCCAGGAAACTGCTTCCCGCAGATATATTAATAGTTGTTCCGCTTTGAACAATCATTGAAGACCCATCAATTGTTAATTGAGCTCCGTTAGATAATAGTGACATTGGATTACCCGAATTAAAACGTATTTCACTTCCGTTGGTAATAGCGATGATGCTATTTGCACCGTTTGCCCGGATAAAACCTTCGGAACAGTTGACAATACAATTTGATAACTCTAACCGGCCATTATTGACCATTATACCAAAATTGCTGTTATTCAGGTTAACTGTGCAATTTTGGAATCGCAATGTTTTATTAGTTTCAATGGAATATGATTTTGCCAAATTAATCGTTGTATTTGGTTCGGATGCATTGGGTAATGTTAAATCTTGCAACAAGACTTTAACCAATTGAGCAGGAATGTGAGGATATATTGAGCTTTGATTGCCAACATCGTTGATATCTGTTGCAAAACTGATAAGCTGGTATACAGGATCTCCGCCCATATCACTATTTACATCCATAATTGCTTTTACAATAATTCTGGTATCTATATTTACGGCTGGTCCTGGTACAGTAAAAGCTGTATTATACATCTGGTTCAGAGGCATGAATGGCGTTCTGTAGGTTTCATGGTAATATCCATCCAATCCACTCATCCAATATTTTGTTTTTGTTAAAGATAACAACCAAACTCCTGCATTTCACTAAAGGAGTGGCCTACCGTTAGGTCCATATAATCAGTCCATTGGGCAGGAAAATAAAGTGTGAATTCTATGGCACCTTCAAGTTCGGAATTCCGCATGCTCAAACCTGCATCTGGATTTAGAGTAAAAACAGGTGGATTTGCCGTGAACTGATATGTGTGAGCTCCAACGCTACTCCCACCACGCATTATTTGTGCATGGTTTATTATGGGGGTAGTATTCATCTGTATAATCCCCATAGTCTTATCGTAAACGGGGGTCAGGGATTTGGCTCCTGAGATACTCTCAAAAAAATCGGTAGTTACGAGATTGTGCTGAGCTGTCATAGTACCTGAGATATTACCCTTCAATTCAATTGTTGTATTTGATGTCTTACTGATATTACGTCCAGACATCATATTAAACAGTGATGACGCGGTGGATATCCACGGTATAAGGTTACCCACACCAACTCCAGATAAATAATTAGCCACGCCCCTCAATCCTGATTCTATATTTTCAGGAAGATTAATATCTTTCCAAGTTGGATTGTCTGCATTCCCAATTTCATCTAGAAGATCATCTATCTGCTGAACTTGCTTAACGCCACTTTTATATGTAGATAGCAGCTTCATGCCCATGGCAAGCAAATCAGGATTTGATGAACCATTTGGGGAAGTTACCAGCCCTGAAAGATCAACATCATAGTTAATTGAGGATTCCGTTGCACCATACATTGCCAGGTATATAGAAGGTTGCCCCATACGCTGCACAGGATCATAAAGCAGATTAAGATCAATATAGTACCAGCATGGAGATGAAGTCTGTTCACCAAACACACGCAGGAAAGAACAGTCTCCTAACTGAGTTCTCTTATCCAGAGCCTTTACTCCGCTTTCACAGTTTTCCTCTCCCAGCCCGAACAAGGTAGAATTACCATCGTAATAAGATTTAAGGGCAATATAGGAGTATCCACTGTTGTAAGGCCTGAACATAAATAACCTTAAAAGGCCAAGATATTCGTTATACAATCCAAACACCGGGTATCCCTGCATTGTTACTCCGGGATCACCGAATTCCTCACCATACAATCTCCAGCCATCTTCTGGTTTAAAATCAGCATCAGCTCCCTGATTAATATCATTCAGGTGAGATACCAAAATTGAATAAAATGGGGATGCCGTAAACGTTGGTTCTGTTCCGTCAATATATAACTTATACTGAGAACTTTGCCAATTTCCTGTGCCTGTAGCTGTATCCCACACGTCACACAGTAGTGAAGAAACCATCAGTAGCATCAATGCTACCATTACTATCTTAAATATACTGGACATTCCTACCTCCTTTTTATGATAGGCTGATATATATTCTTACTCTCCGGTCTGGGAGTAAAGAATTCACTTATGGGTTTTTTAAATAATCCCTTATCAGTTGCTGAATATACATAACCGTCAAATTCCTTAAGGTAATGAATCCTAGACCCTGCAAATGCGTCTGACTCCAGCATTAGGTTTACCTGGACAGATTCCTCCAATTTCCAATGTGTAATATTATTAATGTAGAACAGCACATGCTTTCCCCCAATCAAGGCATAAGACCAGGGACCATTGATGCCTAACCATTCTTCCCAGTTGATGCCCAGATCATACGACCTCATGACTACGCCATCACCCATTCCTATGAGGTAATCCGTAAATAAAAATCTATCCCTGATCGGATAATTACCGCTTCCCTGGATGTATTGTGGTGAATCTTTGGACAGGATAATATGGCAGTTATTATCATAGATATCTTGCAGAAAATGCTCTCCTAAAAAACAAGTGCTAAATATTATAGAAGTATCGTGAGTCACTTTGAATCCGATTGTCTCATAAATCAGATTATGACTAATAGGATTTGTATCGGTAAGAGAGATCAAAAATTGCTTATATATAGCACCATACCCAGCAGGGATAGCCCCCCTGTCTGCCTCAGTCGTGACATAGTATTGAGAGCCGCCTGCCCAGGTGATATGGTTGGAGAGATTTAGCCAGTGAGACCGTCCGAACCGTTCTGTATATTCCGGAGTATCAGAAATGAAATCCCAAATATTTAGCTCACCAATTTTGTCCCAAGCTCCCGCCTTGATGTCATATATATCAATCCTTGTCCCATCTTCATTGCCCAGGAAGCATTTATCGTTGGTAAAATAAGGTATATAATCCGTTATATGATTATTTTGAATGTATTGAATTGATTCAGCCAGAGAAGTCAGGATAAAATCACCCGCTGTGTGACCCTTATGCAGATAACCGTATTTGTCGGTGCTGACCACACGCAGTTCAGTACTGTCGCTGCTTGTGGAAAGGGCAAATATCGACTGAGTGCCGAAGCATTCAACCCTGGTCCAGGGTACAATATCCGGTAGATCCGGTTTAGTAGAATGTTTTTGACAAGCTGATAGCAAAATCAGGAGAATGAAACAACATATATGCCCAAAATTCAACGTCGGCTTAGTTGTGATAATAATCTCGTGATGTGATATAGAACTGTTCATGTCTGTACATTTCCTTTTTTTTAAAACTAATCACTAACGTTTCTCACTTGTGCAACCCACTATCCGACAACAAAATAGCCAATAATAGAACTTGACAAAAATACCCCGTATCTAATTATGGTAACGTGTCTTACACAAAATATCAATACGAGGTATCAA